>Ga0222712_10000739_pt1 | contig 41599 bp, 49 predicted proteins | sample C33_657DmetaG_FD_165043 | JGI IMG/M metagenome (GOLD analysis project Ga0222712, IMG submission 165043) | Estuarine water microbial communities from San Francisco Bay, California, United States - C33_657D | ecosystem: Environmental > Aquatic > Marine > Unclassified | place: USA: California... | reverse complement strand
TGTTCCTCTAATTCTTGTTCCTCCAATTCTTGTTCCTCTTCCTCTTCCTCTTCTTGTTCCTCTTCAAATTCTTGTCTTTCTATATAATTTCCTTTTTCAATTTCTCTTTCTTCTCTTTCATAATCAATATCATCTTTAATATCAGTACGTTCCATTTCTAATTCTATATTATTATCGTGCGCCTTAAAATAGTATATTGCTTTATCTATAAAACTATCAAATGTATTTTTAACTTCTAATAATAGATCATCTGGAGATTGACTAACTAACAAATCACAAAATAGATTTTTTATACGTTCATTATATTTATGAATTTCCCTTAACCTTTCTTGATCAGATGTATCTTTTATTTTTTTATTTAATTTTTGTAGTTGAGTTTTGCTTATTAAAAAATTAAGTGTCAATTGGTTAACTAAATCATTTGACATTTCTATATAGTTTATTATAAAATATTTATTTTTAAAATAAACGAATATTATCTAATTACATTTTGTTTCTTTGGTTAAATCTTTGGTTTGTTGTCTGGTGGAATTATTAAATAGCGCATATCCAATTTTTTCTGAATTAGGATTAGGATTTACAGGACAAAATTGTTCTTTTTGAAATAATTTAGGAAATGGTTGTTGAACTTTGTTAGTATTTTCCCAATTTGTGTTATATAAACTGCTTTTACTTGAAGGTATATAAGTTGCTTGACTACATGATTGAAGAGCAAATATTTGATTTCTTAATTCTGATTCATTATTTATATTTGAAGCGTAACCGGACCAAGGTGCCATATCATTTCCGGGATTAAATATTTTTGATGTATTGTATGTTGGTTGTTGAATCAAAGGTGTGTTCACTTGTCTTCTTGCATCAACAATTGGTAAAATAGAATATTTTGTTAAAACGGGTCTAGCATCTAAATATGGTTGTAATGGTTGAGATGGTATATTTCTTTCAAATGTTCTTAAATTAACAGTTTGTTGTTTTTGAGATGATGGTTGATCAATATAGCTATGTATGTTCATTTATATATTATTAATATAAATAAAAATATTTTAAAACTTATTATATATTGTCACTTCCATCTTGTTTTCTTCGTATAAATATTTTACAAAATTTATTTTGTGATTTTTCAACATACTTACAATCATATACGGTAAATTCATATGCATATGATTTTATATGAACCGAATCTTTATTTTTTAAGTTTGTTAGTTTGGTTGTAAATATCCATTCATTAATTGTTTGAACATATCTATTAGGATCATTGTAATACCAATAAGACAAGTGCCATTTTTCACCTGATAAACTGGTATCTTGAATAATAAAATAAGCAAGAATATTATGTTGATTTTTTTTAGCAACGAATTTATTTGAATCAACAATACTATGTTTTTTCCACCACTGACTACAATCATTGGGATCTAAATAACACCAAGGACCTTGCGGAACAATATTCTTTTTGGGATTAACATCTGCCCAATTACCCTGAATACTATCATTATCATGATAAGGATTTGGATTGAGTACTGTCCAAGAACTTCCCGATAAACTCATTTTATATTTTAATATAAAATTTGTTTAAATTAAAATATAATAATATATAATATGACTTCAATATATTATACAATTCAACATAATATTTACGATATAGTTATATATGTAACGTGGATATTATATTTTATGATAACATTAGGGTTATCTGTCAATGCGCCACAATATTTAAATACAATTCAATCATTTATGAGAATTTATATTAGTTTATTTTTAATTTATCGTTTTAATTCGTTCAGAACAGTGAAATTTACAGATTATGATGCTAAAATATCATTTAGTGCTGGACTATTTTTATTAGGAACAACTGCGATAGACGGAATACTAAAATATTATATATCATATTTCAAGCAATTATTAAATAAAACATCACGTACTTTTATAACATAAATATATTATTTTTTCAGTATTTTCTTTTTTTAAGTGTTTTATTCTTTATATTGTTTTTTTGTTTTTTTGTTTTGTTAGTTTGTATGTTTATATTTTTCTTTTTGAAAAATTGGTCTAAATAATACAGTATTTTTTTTGATATAATTTTATCGATATTATGAGAATCAGTTGTTTTTTTCACATATATATATTTATATTTTTTCATAAAATTAAAAATAAATGTTCGTGTAATTGAGTTATTATTTTCATCAATAAAAATATTACTGTTTATAAATCGATCAATCATATCGTTAAAATCAAGATCATAAATATATGGATTTACATTAATATAATTTATATTATCATTTTCCATTTTAGGATGATATACATCATCAATAAAACAAATTTGGGTTTTATCAGGGATTTTTGTACATTTAATTAAATCAGAATGTGATTTCATATGAGTTGTTCTACAAATTTCAACACGTTTACCTTGAACTTTGTATGCCGCAATTATTTGATCAAACATTTTATAATTTATTTTTTTTTCAAAATATTTAATAATATAGTTTGCCCATTCTAACGGTCCTTGATTATTTGTATAAATAATTAATTTATTACAATGTTTTTTTTCTTTTTTCTTTTTTAAATAATTTAATATGTTTAATATATTTGGTCGTAAAAATTCTGGATATAAATCTAAAACGCTGTCAAAGAGTTCTTGATTTATTGATTTATTGATTTTTTTATATTTAATATATGCGTTTAATGCATCCCAAAACATACCCAATTCCATAAAGTAACCCAATGTTTCATCTAAGTCAAATACCACTATTTTGGAAGTACAAGTTGTCATATATTATATTCTTATTATAATAATATAAAATAAAAATATTTATATATTTCATATATGCCACCTAGATTAACTAACAAGGATTATATTAGTATTTTAAAATATTATAATAAAAAAATACCAAAATCAAAAATGCTTATGAAAGCGCAAGCTGAGAGAATTATGGCTGTAAAACTTTGTAAATGTATCAAGAAATTAGATCCCATCAATGAAGCAAAATCAATTGGAATATGTACAAAAACAATATTTAATAGCAAAGGGTTAACTCGTGAACAATTTCAATGTAAAAAAAAACAATCAGTGAAATTTAGAAAAAAAAATAATAATAAAAAAACTATTAAAAATAAATAATATTTATAACAACTTAAAGAGAATTATGTATGTTTATATATTTGAAAAAATATAAATTTACCTTCCAGTAACTAATCTAAAATATTCCACGCGTTGACCTCTATTTGTATAATAACCATATACACGTCTAAATGAACCAGCTCCTCCTCCACCACTTGCAAATATAGACCCCCAAGTTCTTGAACCAACAGTTCCTGATTGATTTCTTAAAGTACGAATATTTCCAGTAACAGTCATTGTATTATATCTTAATATTTTATTTTTTTAAAATATAATAATTTTTTATTTCAATAATGAAGTTTATCAATTATTTTAAAAATATATGTTGGATCACTTTTACATTTATTTATAAATTCATTTTCCATTTTTTTTATTACATTTTTTAAATCTTCTATTTCTTGTTTTTCTGCTTTTGTAAGAAGAGTTGTATATCTACTATATTTACTAATATTTAAAGTATGATAATTATTTAAATCTAAATTATAATAGTTCATTTTAAATAATAATATATATTGTTTTTTTGATTAAGATAATTTTTCATTAATCCATTTACATTCATTATCTTTTTTTGTTACATGATAATAACTTACCATTTGATCATCATTATTCCATTGTTCTATCATTGTTTTAAGTATAAAAATTCTACATTGATGTCTAAAAAAATTAGGAACTTCAATCACATCTGAACGAGTAATATCTGTATATATGTTTTCAAACTGTGTCCAATCTGAATCTGTTATTTCAAAGTAAACCATACTTATATATAAATAATTTCTTTAAGTGTTTTTTACAATTAAATATTTTTATCTTTCATATTCATTCTCATATTCGTCTTCTAAATCTTCATCTTCATCTTCAAAATCCTCTTTTTCATTTTCTCGTTCTAAATGATCTAACGCATAAATTATTAATTGTTCCTGAGATGTTATTTTTTGAAATATTAAACATTCATCCATTTTAAATGTATAATGACGATGCATAAAATTTTTACATTTAATAATAACACCATTATCCGTTATTTTGATATCACATATCATACCGCAATAATGAAGAGGCAGATAATTTGGGTCTGTAATTGGTATCCATCTAATGAACCCTCCATATTTTATATCATTTATTTCATCAACATATCGATATCCTTTCAGTTTTTTTAAATAATTTAATGTTGTGGGTTTATCAAGATGTAATTCTTTTATTATATTTAAATTCATCTCTAGTATTTTTTTACTTGTTAGATTAATTATTCCTTCATTATTTTCATTATCTAAAGCGTACATTAATTTATTTACATCCATACCAATTATATTATAAAATATAATATTTTAAAGTTTATTTTTTATATAATATTTATTAATTACCAATTTCCGCCAAATGCTGAACCAAAAGCGCCAAATCCTCCATTAGCTGCTTCCGGTTCAAAACTTTCCATTACTTGTGCTGATCCTTGTGGATGTTGATCATAACTTGGCATTTGTTGTGTTTGAGGCGAAGGAAGAGAACTAATTGATGTTGAACCCATTGTTCTCATTGTTTCCATTGATTGATTTTGAGAAATGGGTTGTGATACCTTTACATTTCCATTTTTACCTTTCTTTGTATCTTTGGGACCTTCCCATAATTCTTCGAGACGATCAACTAATATAGATATTTTTTCGCCTAATTTGGTTTGAAGACTTGTTATGATAACTAACATAGGAATAATAGGACCAATAATATTCCAAACAGGATATTTTTCTCCGCTATATGTTGGAATATATGTTAGTATTCTGTGAATAATAAAAATGCCTAAAAACATAAAAATAACTTGCGCTAAAACTTCTGATAAAATTTCGATTGATTTTTTTTCATCATCTGCTTCGGGAACATACTTTTGCATTATTTTATTTAAAATGATAATTGGAACTAATGCTAAAACAGCGTATTGAATTATATTTAATATTTCTGTTTTTGATTCTTCATCAAAGTTAAATACATGTTTGAAAAATCCTGGTTTACCACCTGTTAATGATTTATTTAATTCTTCGTCCATATGTTTTATATTTAGAAATTAATATTCTTTTTTTATTAAAAGTATAAAATATATTAAACATAATGTTTTATAATTAGATATGGATAATACTCAATCTTCTAAAGTATCAGACGCTATATTTAATAATCTACTAAAATATTCGCACGAAGAATATCAGTATTTACATTTATTGGAAAATATACTTAATAATGGATTTTGGGAACAAGGTCGTAACGGGAAAACGAAAGGTATTTTTGGACAATCAATGCGTTTCTCTCTAAAGGATGGAAAAATACCTATTTTAACAACTAAAAAAACTGCTTGGAAAACTTGTTTAAAAGAATTATTATGGTTTATTCGCGGCGAAACAGATAATAAAATATTAAAAGAACAAGGAGTACATATTTGGGATGCGAACGGGTCAAGAGAGTTTTTAGATTCAAGATGTCTTACAGATTATGAAGAAGATGAACTTGGACCTATTTATGGTCGACAATGGAGATATTTTAATGCGGATTGTGAAATCAATGGTAAAAGGGTTGAAGGTTCAAACGGGGTAGATCAACTTCAACAAATAATTAACGCATTGAAAGATCCTATTCAGCGCACCAGTCGTCGTCTTGTTATGTCTGCTTGGAACCCTTGCCAAATTCAATATATGGCTCTTCCACCCTGTCATGTACTTTGTCAATTTAACGTACATGATGGTAATAAATTAAGTTGTTCTCTTTACCAAAGAAGCGCCGACGAATTTTTAGGTCAACCAATAAATATTGCGTCATACAGTTTTCTTACACATTTACTAGCAAATCATTGTGGTTTAGAAGCGTATGAATTTGTATATTTTGTGGGAAATTGTCATATATATGAAAATGCGATTGATGCTTGTAAATTACAAATTACAAGAGAACCTTTTGAATTTCCAACAGTTTCAATAAAAAAAGTAAAAGAGAATATTAATGATTATCAAGTGGAAGATTTTGAAATTCATAATTATAAAAGTCACGGAGCAATTAAGGTTGAAATGGTAGCGTAAGTTACTTTTATAAAACATATTATTTTTTTGTTTTCATTCTTTTTAAAATATTTCTAATTTTCTTTTGAAATATTTTTAACCAACATGTAGTTTTGATAACAACACAATGACCGTTTTTTAATTTTGTTATATATCCTATTTCTGGTTTTATATATCTTTCACATTGAACAATATTATAATAATTTGATATAGAATTGTTTAAATTTGGATATGATAATGCTTTTTTATAGAACATTCTTGTTGAAATTATTTCTTTATTTATATTTCTATTAATTATATTATGGTCATTTTGAATAATTTTACAAATTTCATCATTATAATTTAAATGTGTCAAATAATAAGTATAAGGTTCATAAATACCAATTAACATGTAATGTAATTCTAATTCATTTTCTTTATCATTGTTATTATCATTGTAATTCTCATATGTATAATTATTATACAATTCTGTTAGTAATATAACACGTGTATTATACATTATTATTAATAATACTTTACAATCGTAATCTGTAAATTAAATCAATTTTATATATTACTTTATTAAATCAATGTCTTTGAATTCGTTTTATCTTTTTATTTTTTCTGTGCGTTTTTTTATAACGATTTATTTGTTTGATCTTATTATATTTTCTACTTATATTTGTACGTCTTGTATGTTTTTTACCTCCAGAAGTATAACTTATTTTTTTACCTAAATTTCTTTTACCCAGTAGTTCTGGAACCATTATTTTTATTTCTTCTACTGGTGGAGTAACAACTAATTTTATTAATTCGGTTGCTTGATCTTCATTTATTTCGTTTATTCCGCTTTCTATAAATGTTTCTACACCTCCATATTCGCTTTCTATTATTTCTAATAATTTTTTGTAATCTATTATTGAACCATCACGCACTGTCAGTGGTTTATTATATATTCCATAAATATATTTAAATTGATTTTTATCCTCTTTTTCAGTTATTCTTGATGACATATTAACATATTTTGAAATTTGTAAATTCAAAACAAATCCTAATAATTTTTGTTTATTACCTCTTATAGCACATATTCTAGGTTTTTCAAAAGATCCACTACCAGTTTTTAAAATACTCATTAATCTCGATGTTTTATCTTCTTTACTTTCTCCGTACTCTTCTATATTTGCAATCATCGGTAAATTAGGTGTAAAATCAGGATAACATATTTCATTCGATAAATGTGGATCAAATTTAAAACCATATTTTGTATATAAACATAATCCACCTACATTATAGTATGCATTTGCTAATTCTAAAAGACCGATTTTATTAATAATATCGTCTCTTTGTATTATAATATATATATATAATGCCATTAAAATGTTACCAACCGAACTTTTAGTACAAATTAAATTTACACAATAATTATCTGGATAAGTTTGACACTCACCTCTTTCAACAATCATAAATCCTTGTATTTTATTATATTTTGATTGTATTTCTTCATTTATATCTATTTCACTAGAAGCAACAGCAATAAAATCAAAGTTATCTGAGTATTTTATATAATCTTCTGATAAAGTTTTACTATATGTGTCTCCTATATTTTCCGCACACGAATCTTGAATAATTTTTTGTAAAAATGTTCTTCGACTTTTTGATGGGATTTTAAATAAAATAAACAACTCAGAATAACTATAAAATATCATTGTAGATCCGTAATCTGCCGCGAATTTATCAACTAAACTTTTGTCAAAATAATTCATATTAATATATACATATATTATAAATACGTGTATATATACATATTTCTTAAAAAATTATTTTTAGAAATAATTTTTTAGTTTCACTTTAGAAAGGTTGTAATGCGTAAATAACCGGGAAACATATTGTATATAAATAATATTATGAGTATTAATCGTTCCGTACAAGCAGCGCAAAGAAGAAGAGCAGGTCCAACAAACAATGAACCTTCAATTCCTGGAAGAACACCGCAACCATCAATAAATTCAGCGCAAATGTTTGCGAATCAAGCAAGAACTGGTCCTGGACCACATATTCCTACGGGACGTTTAGCAGGTCAACATGAAGCAATGCAACAACAACAAATGCAACAACAAATGGGTCAAAAACAAAGTAATGATAAATTATCTAGTGTGAGCAAAATGACAATACCTCAAGCAATAACATTAATAACTCTTAGATTAGGTGCTCTTGAATCAAAATTATTACAAATGCCGGAAAATTCAGGTATAACTATTAATGGAGATGATATGAGTGTTGATACGAGTCTTTTACAAAGTGTAATGTCAAGATTAGAATCTCTTGAGAAACGTTCAGTTCCAACAAGCGGAAGTGTTTCAGCACCAGAATTAAATTTAATTAAACAGCAAATGGAAACAATAAAACAAGTTGTACTTCAAACAAAAAGTACAACAGCAAATTTGGTAAAAGAAAATATTTTATTTAAATCGCAAATGGATAATATTAAAAAAGAATTATCAGAATCAAAAGAATTATTAGAATCATTACAAAAATTAACTTTAGAAAACAGTGATAATATATTAAATTTTTCAATTAAAACAACTGAACAATATAATTGTGAATATAATAGTGAATTTGTAAATGATTTTAATGAACATTTAAATGGATTTCAAAATGAAGGATTTCAAAATGAAGAATTTCAAAATGATAATGAATTCATGGGAACAGATTTAAAAAAAATAATCGAAAGTGAAATTAATTTAGAAATGTAATTAAAAAATGTAATTTAGTTTTTATATATATTATTACTTAAAATAATTAAAATCATTGTATTAAGTAATACATAATGGAAGAATTAACTGATGTGTTTTCAGCAAATAATATATTTTTAACAAATGATTCTATTGAAATTATTGTTGATAGAATAAAAAAAGGCAATTTAAATGATATTTTAAGCAAATTATGTTATGTTGAAAAAAATGCTGTTATTATTAATTATATATATTTTAAATATTTAGCAACAGAAACAATGTATAATTATATTTTAATGTATATAACTAACAATATTGATAATATTTTATTAAAATATAGTGAATTTATTGTACATGTAAATATGTATAAATTATCAATAAGTGATATTGATAAACATCAAACATTTATTAATAATTTATCATTAGTTTTAAAAGAAAAATATCCAAATAAGTTATTAAAATGTTATATTTATAAAGCACCATTTATGTTCAAACAAATATTTAATATGATAAGTGTGTTTATTGATAAAGAAACACAAGAAAAAATAAAATTAGTAAAAATATAAAAACATATTAAATAGAACTTATTATATTATATATTAATGCGTTTAATTATTGAAAATAAGTCAAAAATAGAAGTATTTGTATCTTTATTCCAGTTATTAAAAAATTGGACTTCACATATAACAATGAGTTTTGAAAAAGATAGATTATATATTCAATTAATGGATAAATCTCATATATGTTTAGCAGACATTGAAATAAAAGATAAATGGTTTTCATTATTTGAATGCTCTTGTAATAATGATATTTCAATTGATTCAACACATTTCGCAATATTATTAAATTATGGTTTAAAGCACGATAAAATAGAATTAAAATATGACGATGAAGGCAGTGTTGATAAATTATATATCAATTATTTGAATGAAAATGAAAATGTTAATGTTAAAAAAAAAGAAGGAAAAGGATCATTTGATCATTTTTATGAAATAAATTTGATTGACGTTGATAAAGAAACTCTAGGAATACCAACGGTAGATTATGACGTTGATTTTACAATTTGTTCAAAAAAAATTATGGATGTATTCGCAGAACTTAATACTTTCGGTGAAAATTTAAATATAAAATGTAGTGAAAATATTATAGAATTAAATTCACATGGAGATACAACAAAATTAAAAATAAATATTCCTGTTGATGATTTAAATGAATATGCTATTGCGGAAGATGAAGAAATAAATATATCTTTCAGTTTAACTCATTTATGTAAAATGTGTTTATCAATGAAAATGTCTTCAACTATAAACATATCATTGAGTTCACAGTATCCAATGTTGTTAAAATATAATTTAGGAGATGAAAGTAATGTATCATTTTATATTGCTCCAAAAGTATTTGAAGAATAATTACTCTCGTAATTAAAAATAAAATAAATTATTATTTTTTATAAATAATGTTTACAAGTTTTAAAGAAATAATAATTGGATTGTTTGTATTTTGTGTAATATTATTTTTTTATTTACACATACAATTTCATTTAAAAACCAGCGATGATTTAGAAATTTATGAAGTTGAACAAGCATCAAAAGAAAAAATAGAAGAAATATGTGATTTAAGACAACCTGTATTAATTGATATTAATGAAGATGGAAATAAAATAATACACACAACTAACAAACAATTTTTGTTAGATAATTATCCGGTATTTGAAGTAAAAATAAGAAATAAAACAGAACTAAAGTCAAAATCAGATATTTGTGTTCCTTTACCATTACACGTGGCTGTAAAATTATTTAATGAAGATAATAACTCTGTCTATTTTAGTGAAGGAAATACTGATTTTTTACAAGAAACAGGAGTAATAAAAAATATGTCATATAATGACGAATTTTTAAGACCATATTTAGTATCTAATTGTTATTATGATGTTATATTTGCGTCAAAAAATTTAGAAACTCCTTTCAGATATGATTTAAACTATCGTAATTATTATATGGTAACACAAGGATCAATAAAAATTAAATTATCTCCTCCAAAAAGTATAAAATACTTATATCCAATAAATGATTATGAAAATTTTGAATTCAAATCAGATATAAATCCTTGGAACCCACAACCGAAATATAAAGCAGATTTTGATAAAATAAAATGTTTAGAAATAGTTTTAACTCCTGGTAAAATGTTATATATTCCCGCTTATTGGTGGTATACATTTAAGTTTGATGAAAATACAAGTGTTAGTTGTTTCAAATATAGAACATATATTAATAATATAGCAATAAGTCCAAAAATATTTTTGTACGCTTTACAAAATCAAAATGTAGAGTGTAAAATTGTTAAAAACTTGGAAACTGATGTTGTTACTGATGCTGTTACTGATTTAGAACCAAGTAAGGAAACAACATTAATAGAAGATTTACATATCAAAGATAATTTGCCCGAAACAGAAACACCAAATGCGGTACAATAATGTCGCATCAACTACATTGTTCCTACATATTTAAAAACTAATGTGAAATATCTACACCTACATTATGTAGGGCGAATAATAACTTAAAGACTTGGCAACATATTATTATTATTATATGTCTATTTATAAGATCATTTTTGACAGCAGAAATTATGAAAATTGGACCATTGTTAGTCCGAGCACATTAGAAAATATCATTATTGAAGGATTCAATCCAACACAACATAAATTATTTAATAATGATGTATTTACCTACAATAACGAAACGGTTGAAATTGTTCATTCATCTATGCGATATAATGAAAACATACCTGCTGTTATTATTTTAAATAATAATAAAACTTATGGACGAGAAATTAAAGCAAACAAAAAACCTTCTAAACAGTTGTTATATAAATGTATACCAGATGATGTTCGTTTACCTGTATTTCTTGTCCCTTATGATATTAAACAACTAGGATTTTCAAAAGTATTAACTAATTTATACGTAACTATTTGTTATAAACAATGGGATGATAAACATCCTCACGCAACTATATCTCAAATAATTGGATCTGTTGATATTTTAAACCATTTTTACAAATATCAACTTTATTGTAAAAGTTTAAATACATCAATACAAAATTTTAGAAAAGAAACTAACAAAAGTATGAAATCGTTAAATCTTCAAAAACATCAAGACCACGATAATTATATAACAGAAATACATAAAAAACACCCACAAATTGAAGATCGCACTGATTGGAATATATTTACTATTGATTCAATTACAACATTTGATTATGATGATGGCTTCAGCATTAAGAAGTTAAATGATAATCATATATTGCTTAGCATTTATATTGCAAATGTAACTATTTGGATGGATTCACTCAATCTTTGGTCTAGTTTTTCACAACGCATTTCTACTATTTATTTACCAGATAAAAAAAGACCAATGTTACCAACTATATTATCTGATGGGTTGTGTTCACTTCAACAAAATATACGCAGATTTGCTTTTACTATTGATATTATTTTGGACCAACATTTACAAATTATATCAATCAATTATACTAACACATTAATTAAAGTATTTAAAAATTTTTGTTATGAAGAACCGTTATTACTTTGTAATGAGCATTATCATTTACTTTTTAATACGACAAAACAAATGGCAAAAAAATATAAATATATCAATAATGTTAAAGATAGTCACGATGTTGTTTGCTATTTAATGATTTTTATGAACTACAACTCCGCACAAGAACTACTAAAATACCATTCTGGTATTTTTCGTTCAACAATCATTTCTAACAAAACATATTTACCTGATTCACTTCCTGAAAATGTTTATTCCTTTATTAAAATTTGGAACAGCAATTGCGCGCAATATATTGATATTAATTCAATTTCAATCAATGATACATCTTCTTATAAACATGAACTTCTTGAAATGGATGCTTATATTCATATAACATCACCTATTAGACGTTTAGTTGATTTATTAAATATGATTAAATTACAAGAACATAAATTATTAATTAATCTTTCTTCAGAAGCAACACATTTTTATAACAAATGGATTGAACAACTTGACTATATCAACACAACAATGCGCGCTATTAAAAAAATACAAACAGAATGTTCATTGCTTGATACTTGTTTTAATAATTCTGATACATTAAATAAAATATATGATGGATATTGTTTTGATAAACTCGTAAGAAATGATGGTCTTTATCAGTTTATAGTTTATCTTCCCGAACTTAAATTATCATCTAAAATTACAGTACGCGATAATTTAGAAAATTATGAAAAAAGACAATACAAATTATATTTATTTCACAATGAAGAAAAATTTAAAAGAAAAATTCGATTACAATTGGTTTGATAATATTTATTTTATGTATTTCTTTTTACTTTTTTTGTTTTTTTTCTTCTTCTTCTTCTTCTTATTTTTCCTTTTCTGGTTCTTTTTTTATTTGATATACCTCCAATATGTATATCATATATGCTTAAACTTCGTTCTTTAGGATGTGAAGTATCTATTGGATATATTGGTTTTCTTCGTTCAGGAAGTTCGTCATGGTCTAATTCTTGGGACGATAATAACATATCAAGTTGTGTTTTATGCAAATATAGCAAATCATAAATTTTATTATTTGTAGTTCTTGTATCAGCAAAATCTCTTCTTGTACTACCTGTTATTAAATTATACTTACCAGTTGCATATCCATATAAATGATTAAATTTTGGATTTTTTAAATCTATAAAATCTTCAGATTTTTCAGAATATTTTAAATTTGTGTCTATTGGTGCTTTAATTGAATTTAAAAGTTTGAGTATTTCTGTATAATTATGATTTTTATATAATTCATTTAAAGAAACTAAATCTCTTTCGTCAACTGTTTCACTAAGTAATTGTGTTCTTCCAAAATCAATAATTAAAGGTCGTCCTGATTGTTGATAAAAATATCCATTATAATTCATATTTATTAAAATATTTCCAGCGTGATGGTCTCCGTGAGTATAACCTAATTTATATAATTCTATTAATGTATATAAAGCCATATCTATACATATTTGTTTTTCATTTGTTCTTATTGATTTATTATGTGTTATATTATGTAATGTATGATAATCACTGGCAAATTCCATAGCAATAATACCTATTTGTGTTATTTGTTTTCTTTCAATAAACTTATTTATAATTATTTTTATCTTTTGTGTTGTTTTTGATGTTATTCCATTATCATTAAATGAAGATGTTTGATTATAAATATTAAAAAAATCACTGATATTTGGTTGTGATGTTTCGCTTAATATTGATGAAAAAACAATACTTGGACAAAGCGGCATACCATAATCAAACGATTTTGCATGAATATCAACATGTATATTTGTTTCATTTCTAAAATTATCTATTGATGATGCTTCAAAATGTTTTGGTTGTCCATTTAGTACAAATGTAAACATTTTTACATCAGGATCATTATTTTCTTTTAAAAAAGTAATTTTTATTAACATTTCTCTCAATTCACTATAACCTTCTAAAGGTTCAAATTTTTCATATCTTGATTGTTCACCAGCATTAAGTGTTGCCTTAAATATCATTCCATATGTGCCAGACGAAAATATTTGTATATTTGAATTTAAAATAAAATGTTCAAATGCTTCACCCGGGGTAATATCAGGATATTGTTCTGTGTATATATTCACTACACCACCATTTAAATTCATAATATAATATTATATTAAATAATATAAATTAGAGATATAAATATAAGTATATTATATTTATGAAAATTCTTGAATCATCTAAATTAATAAAAAATATATTTTTGAACAATGATGATATTAACGATAATGATATTAATACAGATACGAAAATAAATATTGATTTTGTCAAAGAAACCGAATTATTATTTTGCGAATTTAAAACAAACAAAAATCTTCAAATAAGTTTTCAAACTATTATCAATTTTATTCATAAATTTGAAATAATTTCTCTTGGTGATAATATATTTACACATATCATTTATACAAAAATAGATGATTACTTTTGTTTAAAAAGTAATAAAATGTTGATCACAAGTTTTATTATATTATTTTTTAAAATTGACAATGATAATTATGATATTACACATATTAATAATAACTTTATATTTAATTTTTTTGTTGGTCTTGGTGAATTTTTTAATTTTATGGATTTTTTAGATGTTGATTATGTTTTTCTCAAAAACTTAAAAGCGATTGTTACCTTATATACATTACAATTAAATAGACCGGTTATTGAACAACATTTTCATTACAATATTGAAATATTAGACCTTTTTTTCAGTAATGAAATTATTCCAAATGTGTTTTTGGAAGTAAACTTTAATAATATAAGAACATATAAAAAATATATTGATAAATTTGAACTTAAATATAAAAAAGAATACAAAGAAGACATTAAAACTAACATTAAAAACTATGTTAGTTCAAATGATATTACAATAATTAATAATATATTAGAAAATATACCAATAAATAATAAAACAAAAAAAGTTGATTATTTATTAGATATATATAATGATGTATATGAGAAAAATACAAACGACTCAAGCGAAACACTTGATATTTTAGAAAAAGACATATCATTCTATAAATTATTTAATTGTAAAAATGACTATTTTGATACCATAAATATCAAAGAAAGAAATAAATATATAAAATTATTGATTTTAAAATATTATCAAAAAATAACAGATAAATATGAAAGTTACATGAATAATATTAGAAAATTATGTTTGGGAATTAAAATAAATGATTATACAACTTTTAAACCAAACATAAAAAAAACAATTGTATTTCTACAAATTCAAGCATTTATTGGTATTGTGCCAAATATAGAAATTATTATACAATATTTTAAAAAAGAAAATAAAATATATACATTAAATCATGTTATTAATGATTTAATTATGTGTTCATGTAGGTTAGGTTATTTTAATTTATTCAAGCAATGTTTTGATTTACATAAACATTCTATTTGTATTGATGAATTAATGTTTTATGTAATTAAAAAATCAAATAGTATAATACCATTTGAATTTGAAAATTATATAAAAAAAATAAATTTTCAAAACCCAGAAGACCATTTAACAAGGGTTGAAATTAATAATAATGCACTTTGATTAAACAAAATTTATATTCTTTTTCCATTTATAAACCAATCTTTACTTCCATTTGAATATATTACGGCAGGTAAATTATTATCTCTATGTTGTAATCCATCTTTAAACCAGTATTTAGCTCCATTATTATATATTGATGCTGGCATATCATTATCTCTGTGTTGTTTTCCATTTTTATACCAGTATTGAGTTCCACTTGGATATATTATTGCTGGCAAATCATTGTCTCTATGATATTGTCCATTTTGAGACCAATATTGACATCCGCTATTATATATCGATGCTGGCAAATCATTATCTCTATGACATAATCCATTTTTAAACCATTTCCGGTCTCCATTTACACATATTATTGCTGGCAAATCATTGTCTCTATGTCTTCGCCCATTTTTATACCATACTTGGTCTCCATCTAATAATATTATTGCCGGCAAATCATTATCTCTGTGTAATAATCCATTTTGATACCAAAGTTGATCTCCTTTACTCCTTATTACTGCAGGCAAATCATTATTTCTATGTATTTTACCATTTCTATACCAAGTTTGGTCTCCATTTGATTCAATAAACGCAGGCAAATCATAGTCTCGATGTAATCTACAATTTTTATACCATCTCTGGTCTCCATATTTATCTATTTTATATGTTTCTAATAATTTTAATCTGATATTTCTTAATTTGAACCATTGTAATTCTTCATTTGACATAAATATTTTACAATCAACGGCAAAGTTTGTATGTTTTGTTAGTTCTTCAAACATTACTTTCGAAACTTCACAAGATTCATATAATTCCTTTATTTCTTGTGGTTCAAGAAACTCCATTATTATTTTTTGAACATCTGTTGCTAATGTTAACATTTTTTAAATATTTTACTATATATTCAATACTTATATAAATACTTATTTAATATAAACAAAAAATATTTTCAATTTTTTATAATTTATGATATCATTTGGACACAAATCTTATATTATTTTTATACCAAACATTTCCATTTGCATGTATAATTACTGGTGAACCATTATTATCTCTGTGATATTTTCCATTTTTATACCATTCTTTGTTTCCATTTGCTTTTATTATTGCTGGTAAATCATTATCTCTATGATATTCACCATTATTATACCATATTTGGGTTCCATCATAATGTATTACTGCCGGCATATCATTATCTCTATGTCTTTGTCCATTTTTATACCAAACTTTGGTCCCATATGAATATATCAATGCTGGCAAATCATTATCTCTATTTAATTCTCCATTTTGAAACCATTCTTGAGTTCCATCATAATATATTATTGCTGGCAAATCATTATCTCTATGTATTTTTCCATTTTGATACCAGTATTGGTTTCCGTGACAGTCAATATCATATGTTTCTAATAATTTTAATCGAATATTTCTTAATTTGAACCATTGTAATTCTTCATCCGGCATAATTCTTTTACAATCGACAGCAAAGTTTGTATGTTTTGTTAGTTCTTCAAACATCACTTTTGAAACTTCACAAGATTCATAAAATACCTTTATTTCTTTAGGTTCAAGAAACTCCATTATTATTTTTTGAACATCTGTTGCTAATGTAAACATTTTTAAAATATTTTACAATATATTCAATACTTATATAAATACTTATTTAATATAAACAAAAAATATTTTCAATTTTTTTATAAAAATTATTAAATATTATTTACCGGATAATATTCAAAACCATTTTTAAACCAACGATTTTTTCCATTTATTAATATTATTGCTGGCAAATCATTATCGCGATGACATTTTCCATTTTGATACCAAAATTGGGTTCCATTTGGGCATATTATTGCTGGCAAATCATTATCGCGATGACTACGTCCATTAGTATTCCAAAAATGGGTTCCATTATTATTTTTATATGTTTCCAATAATTTTAATTTTATATTTTTCAATTCAAACCATTTTATTTCTTTATCTGGCATAATTCTTTTACAATCGATTTTGAAGTTCGTGTGTTTTGTTAGTTCTTCAAACATAATTTTAGCATCCTTACAAGTTTCATATATTTCTTTTATTTCTTCGGGTTCAAGAAACTCCATTATTATTTTTTGAACATCTGTTGCTAATGATAACATTTTACAAATACTTTATATATATACTGTAAAAAAAATATTATTTTTCAATTTTTTATTTTATATTCTATATCATTTTTATACCAAAATTGTTCTCCATTTGAATAAATTACTGCCGGCAAATCGTTATCTCTATGTTTTAACCCATTTTTATACCAGTATTGGTCTCCATTTGAAAATATTACTGATGGCAAATCATTATCTCTATGTTGTAATCCGTTTTTATACCATACTTGAGTTCCATTTAAATATATAATTGCTGGCAAGTCATTATCTCTATGCATTTCTCCATTTTGAAACCATTCTTGAGTTCCATTTGAATAAATTATTGCTGGCAAATCATTATCTCTATGTCTTTTTCCATTTTGAAACCATACTTGAGTTCCATTTAAATATATAATTGCGGGCAAATCATTATCTCTATGTTTTATTCCATTTTGATACCATACTTGAGTTCCATTTGAATAAATTATTGCTGGCAAATCATTGTTTCTATGAAAATCACCATTTTTATACCAGTATTGGTCTCCGGTATAATCACATAATTTATATGTTTCTCGTAATTTTAATTTTATATTTTTTAATTCAAACCATTGTAATTCTTCATCCGGCATAATTCTTTTACAATCGACAGCAAAGTTTGTATGTTTTGTTAGTTCTTCAAACATTATTTTAGCATCCTTACAAGTTTCATATAATTCTTTTATTTCTTCGGGTTCAAGAAACTCTATAATTATCTTTTGTACATCTGTTGCTAATGTGAACATTTTAAATACTTATATAATACTGTAAAAAAATAAAATTATTTTCAATTTTTTGTTTTATGAATTATTTTAATACAACCATATATCCACCATGATTGGCGTCCATTCGATCGTATAATTGCTGGCAAATCATTATCTCTATGTCTTAACCCATTTTTATACCAATGTTGGTCTCCAGTTGCTTCAATAACTGCCGGTAAATCATTGTCTCTATGTTTTACTCCATTTTTATACCAATATTGATCACCGTTTGGTTCTATAATTGCTGGCAAGTCATTATCTCTGTGTAAGAAATTATTTTGATACCAATGTTGGTCTCCATTATCATCAATTACTGCTGGTAAATCATTATCTCTATGAAGTTCACCATTTTTATACCAGCGTTGGTCTCCATTTACTCGTATTACTGCTGGCAAATCATTATCTCTATGGGTTATTCCATTTTGGAACCATTTTTGAGTTCCATTTGCATCAATTACTGCCGGTAAATCATTGTCTCTATGTTGTTTTCCATTTTTATACCAATATTGGCCTCCATTTGATAGTTTTATTGCCGGTAAATCATTTTCTCTATGTAATTTACCATTTTGAAACCAATGTTGGTCTCCATTATCATATATTACTGCTGGCAAATCATTGTCTCTGTGATATTTGTCATATTTAAACCAATATTTAGTTCCGTTAGTCAATATAACCGCAGGTAAATCGTTATCTCTATCTAATTTTCCATTTATAAACCATAATTGTGCACCTAATATATTTATTTCATATGATACTAAAAGGTTTAATTTTATATTTTTTAATTTGAACCATTTTAATTCTTCGTCCGATATAATTGTTTTACACTCTATTATAAAGTTTGTATGTTTTGTTAGTTCTTCAAACATTATTTTTGAATCTTCACAAATTTCATATAATTCCTTTATTTCATTAGGTTCAAGAAACTCTAATATAATCTTTTGAACATCTGTTGCTAAGGTAAACATTATTAAATTACTTATCATATTTGTTTTTATTTTAAAATTATTTTCAATTTTTTATTAAATAATTCTTTTCCATTTTGATACCATCTTTGGTGTCCATCCGCATAAATAACAGCGGGTAAATCATTGTCTCTATGTATAAAATTATTTTGAAACCATTCTCGGGCTCCACTGCCATATATTGCTGCTGGTAAATCATTATCTCTATGTCTTTCTCCATTTTTATACCATAATTGGTCTCCATTTACTCGTATTACTGCTGGCAAATCATTATCTCTGTGTTGTAATCCATTTTGATACCAGTATTGACTTCCCTCAATTATTATTACAGCAGGTAAATCATTGTCTCTGTGATATTTTCCATTTTTATACCAAAATTGGTCGCCATTAACATAAATTTGTGCTGGCATATCATTGTCTCTATGTTGTAAACCATTTTTCCACCAAAATTTTGAACCATTAGGCCATATTACAGCAGGTAAATCATTATCTCTGTGCTTTTTTCCATTTTGATACCATCTATCGTATCCATAACAATCTTTTTCATATGTATCTAATAATTTTAATCTAATATTTTTCAATTCAAACCATTTTATTATATTGTCTGATAATAAAACATTACAACTAACAACAAAGTTTGTATGTTTTGTTAGTTCTTCAAACATTATTTTTGAATCTTCACAAATTTCATATAATTCCTTTATTTCATTAGGTTCAAGAAACTCTAATATAATCTTTTGAACATCTGTTGCTAATGTAAACATTTTCAATACTTATTATGTTAAACTTTTTTGTAAAAATTATTTCAATTTTTTATAAAAAAATAATTTTAAATATTTATAAGTGAATTTGTAAATTAGATACGTGGGTATATTTCCTTTCCATTTTTATACCATATTTGGTTTCCATTAGGACATATTACAGCAGGTAAATCATTATCTCTATGTTTTTTTCCATTTTTATACCATATTAGTGTACCATCGCTATGCATTGCTGCTGGTAAATCTTTGTCTCTATGTGGTAATCCATTTTTCCACCAAAATTTAGCTCCATTTGCATATATTTCTGCTGGCAAGTCATTTTCTCTATGTAATTTTCCATTTATATACCAATTTTCAGTTCCACCCGAATATATTACAGCGGGTAAGTCATTTTCTCTATGCTTTAAATCATTATTAAACCAAAATTGAGTTCCATTATATAATATTTCCGCTGGCAAATCATTATCTCTATGTTTTTTTCCATTTTTATACCATTTTTGGTTTTTATAATAATCAATTGTATATGTTTCCAATAGTTTTAATCTAATATTATTTAAATAAAACCATAGTATTTCTCTATCTGTTAAAATTCTTTTACAATCAACTGCAAAGTTTGTATGTTTTGTTAGTTCTTTAAACATTACCTTTGAAACATCACATGATTCATATAAATCCTTTATTTCTTCAGGTTTAAGATATTCTATTATTATCTTTTGTACATCCGTCGCTAAAGTAAACATTTTCAATACTTATAACATTTGCTTTATTGTTCAAATTATTTTCAATTTTTTATTATTTTTAAATTATTTTAGTACATATATTAATTAGGAAAATATCGTACTCCATTTTGATACCACGCTTGGATTCCATTATTTAATATTATTGCAGGTAAATTATTGTCTCGATGTAATTTATTATTTTTATACCATAATTGATGTCCATTTTCTCGTATTACTGCTGGCAAATCATTATCTCTATGATATTCTCCATTTTTATACCATAATTTAGTTCCGCTCGGATATATTAATGCAGGTAAATCATTATCTCTATGTTGTTTTCCATATTTATACCAATATTGAGTTCCATCTGTTTGTATAACGGCAGGAAAATCATTGTCTCGATGTCTTAATCCGTTTTTATACCAATGTTGGTCTTCATATTCAAGTTTACATATTTCTAATAGTTTTAATCTAATATTTTTTGCTTTATACCATTTCAATTCTTCATCTGTTAAAATTCTTTTACAATCGATTATAAAGTTTGTATGTTTTGTTAGTTCTTTAAACATTACCTTTGAAACATCACATGATTCATATAAATCCTTTATTTCTTCAGGTTTAAGAAATTCTATTATTATCTTTTGTACATCCGTCGCTAAAGTAAACATTATAAAAAATATTTATAATATTTGCTTTTTTGTTCAAATTATTTTCAATTTTTTATTATTTTTAAATTATTTTAGTAAATATATTAATTAGGAAAATATTGTACTCCATTTTGATACCACGATTGGGTTCCACTTGAATATATTATTGCCGGCATATTATTATCTCTATGCACTTCTCCATTTTTATACCAATGTTGGTCTCCATTTGCTCGTATTACTGCTGGCAAATCTTTATCTCTATGTATTTTTCCATTTTGATACCAGAATTTAGTTCCGCTCGGATATATTACTGCAGGTAAATCATTATCGCGATGACATTCTCCATTTTTATACCAACATAAAATTCCACTTCTTGTAACTACAGCAGGAAAATCATTGTCTCGATGTCTTAATCCGTTTTTATACCAAAGTTGGTCTTCATATTCTAGTTTATATGTTTCTAATAGTTTTAATCTTATATTATTTAAATCAAACCATTGTATTTCTTCGTTTAACATAATTCTTTTACAATCGATTATAAAGTTTGTATGTTTTGTTAGTTCATTAAACATTATTTTAGCATCCTTACAAGTTTCATATAAATCCTTTATTTCTTCAGGTTCAAGAAACTCCATAATTATCTTTTGAACATCTGTCGCCAATGTAAACATTATTTAAATACTTATTACATTTGGTTTTTTGTTCAAATTATTTTCAATTTTTTATAAAAAATAATTTAATACAAATTATCATTATATTCTTTACCGTATATATACCAAAATTGGTATCCATTTGCTAAAATAATTGCTGGCAAATTACTATCTCTGTGTCTTTTTCCATTTTTATACCAATATTGGTTTCCACTTGAAGTTATCATTGCGGGCAAATCATTTTCTCTATGAAGTAAATCATTTATATACCAACAATAGTCTCCATTTGAAATCATTACTGCTGGCAAATCATTTTCTCTATGTCGTAATCCATTTTTATACCAATATTGGTTTCCATCTGTAAATATAATCGCAGGCAAATCATTGTCTCTATGTCGTAATCCGTTTTTATACCAATATTGGTTTCCACTTGAAGTTATCATTGCGGGCAAATCAATATCTCTATGTAATTTTCCATTTTTATACCAGTATTGAAAACCAATTTCAGAAATGTTATATGTTTCTAACAGTTTTAATCTAATATTATTTAAATCAAACCATTGTATTTCTTCGTTTAACATAATTCTTTTACAATCGATTGTAAAGTTTGTATGTTTTGTTAGTTCTTCAAACATCACTTTTGAAACTTCACAAGATTCATATAAATCCTTTATTTCTTCAGGTTCAAGAAACTCCATAATGATCTTTTGAACATCTGTTGCTAATGTAAACATTATTTAATTACTTATATAATACTTAAAAATTATAAAAATCATTTTCAATTTTTTATAAAAAACATATTAAACCGTTTTTAAACCATTTTTGATCTCCATTTGCGTATATTATTGCTGGCAAATCATTGTCTCTATGTAATTTTCCATTTTGATACCAAAATTGGTCTCCATTTGCTAATATTACTGCTGGCAAATCATTGTCTCTGTGTCTTACACCATTTTTATACCAATATTTTTTTTCATTTGGGGTAATTATTGCTGGCAAATCATTATCTCTGTGTAATTTTCCATTTTTATACCAGCATTGGTAACCATCATTTTTTATTTCAAATGTTTCTAACAAGTTTAATCGAATATTTCTTAATTTGAACCATTGTTTTTTTTTATCTGACATAATTTTTTTACAATCGATTGTAAAGTTAGTATGTTTTGTTAGTTCTTCAAACATTATTTCAGCATCCTTACAAGTTTCATATAATTTCTTTATTTCTCTGGGTTTAAGAAATTCCATAATGATCTTTTGAACATCTGTTGCTAATGTAAACATTTTTACTAAATACTTATTATATTTATTTTATTATAATAATTTATTTTCAATTTTTTATTTTATAAAGTATAAAATATTTAAAAATTCCATTTTTGATTTCTATCATATTTTCTATTTCTTGTTAATGATTTTGAATGATCTGTATGTGTTTTATCACATGATCCCCATGTTCCTTTTGTAAAATAATTATTCATTTCTTGTTGAATAAGCATATTTTCGTCATATGTACGATTTTCAAAAATACATTTATTGGAATAAAGATGTTTTATTTTATTATAATTGTAAAATAAATATGTTTTTTCAGTTTCTGTAAGGTTTATACCATATTTTGTTCGTAACATATAATCGTAATCTATAACACCATTTGAAAACCAACAAGCTTTGTTTTTAATACGATAATCTTTATTATTATTTTCTTTTTTTTCCAAATTACGATTTTTTTGAGCAGTTTTAAATCCTGAACGTGTCATTATATATAATATTGAAAATATAATATTTAAATTATATTTCAAATAAAATATTTAAATTATATTATTATAATCCCATTTTTGTTTTCTATCATATTTTCTATTTCTTGTTAATGTTTTTGAATGATCTGTATGTGTTTTATCACATGAACCCGGTTCTTTTGAAAAATAATTTTTTATTTCTTGTTGAATAATTGTATTTTCTTCATCAGTTCGACTTTTTAAATTATATTGCATCGGATTAGCAGTATTTCTGCGAAATAATTCTTTGTCTTCTTCTCCAGTCAACTTTATACCATATTTTGTACGTAATACATAATCATATCCAATGATAGCATTTGAAAAACTTCCATTTCTATATTTACTACGATAATCTTTATTATTATTTTCTTTTTTTTCTAAATTACGACGTTTTTGAGCAGTTTTAAATCCTGAACGTGTCATTATATATAATATCAAATATATAATATTTAAATTATATTTAAAATAAATATATTATTAATAAAAATACAAACATAGAGATAAAAATTAATATATATTTATGGAATCAACAATTATAAATTGGAAAAATAATGATATAACGGATGAAGAAGTAAATATATTAAAAACAAAGGTATATGAATTAATTCCAGAATCAAAAGGAAATAAAATATGTGTAATAAATTCCAATTTGAGTAGTTTGAATAATCCATATTTCATTATAACAGAAATATCAAATAAATTTATATATTGTACAATTGATAATAAAGATATTAATTTTGAGGTAAGAGAAGGTTCATATACGGATTTAATTCCAAATTACTTGGATGTACATCAATCTTTTGTAAAAAATCTATCAATTGGAAAATTATATTTAATATTTGGAAAAATCACTGGATTACATTTTTTATATTGGAAATTTATTCCAAATAACCCAAATTATTGTCATCAGTATAGTGATAGAATATTTCGTAATGAAGAAAATTGGTCAACCGCATTTAACTCTATAAAAATAAATTCATCATTTGAAATATTATCGGATCATGAAAAGGAAACTGAAATATTGAAATATTGTTTTGCATGTGATGATATAATTGAATACAGATGGGCACAATGGTATAAAGGCAAATGGGTTGATTATGATAAATTAGGAATAAAATCGATTGAAACTCACACGCAAAATTCACAATGGACTTCAACTTTTGGTGAATTAGAAACAATAGAACCATATGATGAAGAAGATTTAATGACGTATGATGATTTTGTTAATTTGATTAAGTTTGTTCCATTTCATAGATTTAATTGTGATCATTGTAGAGATCAAATGGATACAAATAAAACTTATTTTTCTAAAACAAATGTAGAATTAAATTTATGTAAAGTTTGTTACGATTCAAAGGCACATAATTTTACAGATGAATTTGAATGTATAAACGAAAATAATGATATTATTGAAAAAGTGTTAGCATTATCATCTAAATATTTTTTATAAGATTATTTATTGAATAAAATTAACAATAAATAACCTAACCATTTTTATAAATATTTTCGGATATCATATTCCAATAATTATGAATATCTTCTTTTGTTTTATACATTTTTTTGTAATTGAAATAAATACGACGTTCTTCTTTACTGCGTTTTATACTGAAAAAATCATCATCAATAAGTTTACCTTTACGAAAACAAATATCACACACTTTAAAATAAGGACATTGGTTTTTGTTAATTCGTTCATGTTCAATAATTACACAATCCAAAAAACAATATTTACAATTTTTTATACCTGTATCTTGAGATTTTTCACAAACAATACATTCATATATTATATTTTCTGTATTTGTATTTGTATTCATAATATTTAATTATATTTGATAATATTTAATATTCATTAATATAATATATTATAAAAAAGAACTTAAAGAGAAATTATATATATAATATGTGATGGGGAGTACGGTATGTTATCTTACAGCTATTTCATTTTTTAAAGAATAAAAAACAAAGATAACAGCATTATAGCTCATTTAGCTCAGTTGGTTAGAGCATTGGTCTTATGAGCCAAAGGTCAGCGGTTCGAGCCCGCTCTTGAGCAATAATACCTATCCCATTATGTTTTCGTACAGCAATAACGTCTTTCTTTTATATTATATAAATCAAAAAGGTTCGATTCCTTTCTCGGCGCGGTGCTAGTGACAAAAAATGAAAACAGCAATAAGCACAAATGGCCGAGCGGTTTAAGGCGATGCGCTTAAGACGCATTAGACAAATGTCTGCGTGGGTTCGAACCCCACTTTGTGCACTTCAATAAAATTAAGTTTAAAAACTTATTTAATTTTATTCGATAATATAATGATGGATCAATTTAAACAAAAATATTTAGAAGATAGAATAAATAAAATTAAAATATGTCGCAAATGTAAAATAAACAAAATAAATACACATTTAACACCGTGTGGATGTCATTTTTGTTTTACATGTGTTGAAAAAATGAATAGTATATGTTATTCGTGTAATTTAAAAATTACTACAACATGTGTTTGTATTAAAAATTAAATACTTTTTGTTAGTTTGTTTGAATTATAAAACCTCCTGCCATTTTATATTTCTATCTTTATTTCTATTTTTAGTAAAATTCTTAGAATGTGTTGAATGTGTTTTATCAACTGAACAAAATTTTATTCTTGAATTTATAACCATTTTAATGGTGTTATTTTCTTCTTCTGAAAACTCTATAAAATTTATTGGGTAAGGATACTCATCTAAATAATGATTTTCCAAGTATTGAATATGATTTTCATTTAATTTTATACCATATTCGGTTTGTAATATATAACTAAAATGAAGAGGTCTGCAAGCAAACTTACGACTTAAAGCAGTTTTATTATTATGTCTACGATAATCTTTATTGAAATTTCTTTTTTTCTCAATATTCAAGTTTTTTTGAGCACTTTTGAATGAAGAATGTGGCATTAAATATTATCAAATATATATTATTATATTTAAGTATTTAAATCTAATATTATATATAAAATATGGAATTAAATTTATCAAAAATGGATTATTTTTTTTTGTACTTAACATTTCCATCAACAATAACATTATCTTTAGTTAATGTTGAGTCTCACATTAAATGTCCGGGTATGCGCGGATTCATAGCATCAAATGATTATGAAAAATATAAAAAACAAAAAGAGGAATTGAAACCATACTATGACGCATTAACAAATATAAAAAATACTTTTTATAATGAAAATGTGTTTACAAATGAAAATATAAAATATGAAAATATGAAAAATGTAGTAAATGATATTAAAATGATAAAAGAATCACAAACAAAATTTATAGTATATCACTTATCAAATAATGGATCTTGGTCAAAAGCGCTTATATAAATAAGCATTTTAATTTATAATAATAAAAATATTGATATAAATTTGATGTTTAATTTGCGACAACTGCAGGATTTGAACCTACGCACGTATTACGCAACAGATTAGTAGTCTGTCTCCTTAGCCACTCGGACAAGTTGTCTTTTGCTAGTTTCATGATTAAATTATTTTATTTTCTTCAATATTGCTGCAAGAAACATTTATAATGATTTTTTTATTTTTTTTTCGCCGCTTCTTCTTCCATTGTGCTCTCCTATTCTTCCATTGTGCTCTCCTATTTTGCTAGTTTCATTGGTTAAGATATTTCTTTAAATTGCTGTATGAAACAATATCACCGCATCAGGGGCTCGAACCCTGGACCACTGGCTTAAAAGGCCAGCGCTCTACCAACTGAGCTAACACGGTATTCACCCTAGATGGGATTTGAACCCACAACCACAAGATTAGAAGTCTTATACGCTATCCAATTGCGCCACCAGGGTTTTTGCTAATTTCTTTGGTTAAATTAAATTATTTTAATAATTAATTGCTGTAAGAAATAAAATATAATAAATTACCGTAGAAAGTACCTGAATAAGTGCTTAGTAAAATAACTGCCTTTCCAACAAGGTTAATTTATATTTGTTTTGCTAATTTCTTTTGGTTTTTATTTTAAAAAATAAATTGCTGTAAGAAATTAAGTTTGATACATTATTTTCGGTCAGTGTAGGATTTGAACCTACTTTTTACCAGTATTACCAGAAACTTTACCAATATAAGCTAACTGACCTTTCTTTTTGCTAGTTTCAGTTTTAAAAAATAATTTTCTTTTTTAATTGCTGTATGAAACTAATATGCTTAAAAAGGGAATCGAACCCTCGATCTTTGCTTTACAAGAGCAATGCCTTACCACTTGGCCATTTAAGCGTTTATAAAGGTTTATAGGGGGCTTCCGGGAGTCGAACCCGGGACCTCTTGCGCCCAAAGCGAGAATCATTCCACTAGACCAAAACCCCGTAATTTATACGTAGTTTAAAAATCAATTTAAGCCCGTACATAAATTATACATTTTTCTTTTTTTCGATCAATAAAAAATTATGATAATTATTAACTGCCTAAGAACACACAAGTACGTTATATAATATCATAAAATTTATTGGATAATTATAATTAATTAAATGAAAAAATATTGCTGTAAGAAAAATTTGCTATTTTTATTTAAATAATGAGACAAGGAATCGAACCTTGATCTTCAAATGACTTTTTACAATCAAATGACGCTTTTACCAATATAAGCTATCTCATTATAAATTGCTGTTAAAAAATATTTTTGATGAGAAGAGGAATTGAACCTCTAACCTTCGGATTATCATATCGACGCTCTAACCAATTGAGCTATCTCATCATTATTCTTGCTATTATATTTTTAGGTTATTTGCTCTAACCACTAAGCTACTTTGATATCATTACCAAAGAGTGGAATCGAACCACTGTCAAATATTAATACTTTATTGCTGTTAAATAATATTTTTGATGAGAGAAGGAATTGAACCTCCGACCTTCGATTTAATTACACGGTGCTCTACCAACTAAGCTATCTCATCATTCTTTTGCTAGTTTTATTTATATAAATCGCCGATACCATTTCGACATTTCAAATATAATTTGAAGTGGGAATCGAACCCACATATGCGAAGCATTATTTAATTATTTTTTTGCGGTTAAAAACTATATCGGTTGAAGTAGGGATCGAACCTACGACATTCAGGTTAACAGCCTGACGCTCTAACCAACTGAGCTATACAACCTTATATTTGCTATTTTCCTTGGTTTCTTCCAGCGCTCTTCCACTGAGCTACAACGGCAAACTATTTGTATTTGGTTTGTGCCGCCGGGTGGTTTCGATCCACCGACCTCTGGTTCATGTATTAAGAAAGTGAATTGCTGAAAGAAAATATTTTTATATATATTTTAACGAGAGAAGGGATTGAACCTCCGACCTATGATCTGGGTATCATTGCTCTTCAACTGAGCTATCTCGTCATTGTGTTTGCTATTTTCATTTTTTTTATAAATTTAAAAAAGTGTTTGCTGTATGAAAATATTGTTAACGGGAGGAGGGATCGAACCTCCGACCTTTGGATTATGAGCCCAACACGCTACCTCTGCGCCATCCCGTTTTACGGTTGCTATTTTTATTTTGGTTTTTATTATTTTAAAAAGTGTTTGCTGTATAAAAATAATATTAACGGGAGGAGGGATCGAACCTCCGACCTTTGGATTATGAGCCCAACACGCTACCCCTGCGCCATCCCGTTTAATGTAAAGTCGTATTACTACTTTACATATTACATAGTAATATTGTCTTTAAGTAGTTTTTTATAATATATATTATATTAGTTTTTAATTTTTATAATTTGTAAAAATCAATAAAAAATATAATATTTATATATTTTATGAAGACTAGAGTTAAAAGAAGAACAAAGGTTAAAAGAACGAGAACAAGAACAAAAAGAAAAATATGTAGAAATAAATATTCAAGATATAAACGACGTAATATGCGTAAAAATATTAAAGGAGGATGAGGGTTTCCATCCGTCGGAGGAAAAGATGACCAAAAAGAACAACAACTTATATACGGCGGATGAGGTCAATCAGTACCAATGTAATTATATTTTATTTATTTCTGGAATGATACTTTTAAAATATTCATTTTTATTATTTTGTTAGTTGATAAAGAAATTATACTATTGAATCAATAATATAATTTATTAAAGGTATTTCATTATACATATAATGATTGATTTGTTGCTACATATTTTAACGTGAGTTGTGGAACCATTTTTAAAATAGATAGAAATTCCATATCACCCATCAGTTCTGCTATTTTTTCCATTTCAGACGTAATATTATTTATTTTAAGTATAGCTTTAATAAATTCACCCAAAAATACTTCTTTTTCTAATGATAACTGCTGTAATAATTGTTTACAATCGGTTTCATTTTCACATTCGCACCATTTTATAGTATAATCAATTAAATCAAAATGAATACTATAGTCAAACCCAGTTTCTATCATATTTTCATTTTCATATTGTTCTTGATCTTTATATAAATTATCTATTGTTATTATCATATTTTTTACTTTTATATTTTCAGTGATTGGTTTGATATTTCGTTTTTCTTCTTGAACACTGATATTTGTGAAACAACTCAATAATCCAACAAGTTCTTTTGGTTCAAGATTATGAAAACTTTTTAATTGAATTAATTGTGTAAAAACAAGACAATGTGTTTCTCTTATATGTGTTGCTATTTGACCTAATGTTGTTAAAAAATAAGGTTGTTTGTTATCTGTACAATTTTCATCATTATCATGTATAAAATAGCGTTTTTCAAGTGATTCTAATATTTTATATATATTTCTTTCAAGTGTTTTTTCAGTACTAACACATAAATTTGTTTGTTTATTTAATTCATCTATCTTTGACTTATATTTCATAAAAATGTCAATATCTTTATCAATTGAATGATATTGTTCTTGAAGTTGTTTAATATTTTTATCCGCTTCTCTTCGTTTTTTATTTACTGATACAACGAATTGTTGTTTAAAATGCGTATATTGTTCAAGTATATCTTTAGGTATTTTAAAATTTTCAATAATTATTGCTAAATTATCTATTTCGCCTTGTATTTTACATATACTTTCATTATAACATATTATTGTTTTTTCTATATCTCCTTGAACCATACTTCTTTTTGCATAGTTTATATAATCAGTGTTTCCAATATCAATTAAATTTAATATCAAATTATAAGATATTTTAAATTTTGATACAAGAGTTTGTGGTTTACCTTTCATTATCATTTTAAGTGTCAGTAGATCAATATTTTTGAATAAATTGGTTAAATGAATTACATGCCCCACAGTATCAATCCCTCGCCGTCCTGCTCTTCCCGCCATTTGCGTATATTCATGAGAATACAGTGGTCGCATATTTGTGCCATTAAATTTATTTAGATCTGTAAATAATACGGTTTTTGTTGGCATATTTATTCCAACCGCAAATGTTTCAGTCGCAAAAAGAAGTTTAACATATCCTTTAGCAAATAATAATTCAACCATTTCTCTTAAAATAGGAATAATACCAGCGTGATGTATTGCAATACCTTTTTCTAACAATGAAATTAAATTAAGATATTCTGGCAAATTAAGATATTCTTCGTAATTCGGCAATTTTCGAATAATTTGTTCACACTCTTTTCGAACAATATATGGAACCTTTGAATCATCTTCTAATAATACTGTTGTTATTTCTTTGGCACATTGTTCAAGTGCTTTTCTACTCAATACAAAACAAATAGCAGGCAACATATTATTATCAACCATGTGTCTTGTAACATTATTAAGAATATGTTGTCGTTTTACATAATGATTTTTATTTTCAAACAATTTAATTGTTTTGTGTATCTTTTGATAATTTATTTCATTGAAATTACCTTTTGAATCTTGTAATGTATGTAGTGTGTTAGTTGTTCTCATAACTTCCATTTCAAGTTGTTTATCTTTTAATGTTTTAAATATACCTTGAGTACAAGTAATATATGAATAATGTGTTAAAGGTACAACTCTTTCATATGTTGTTGTAAGATAAACTGTTTTAGTTGATATATTGTTAGTTTGCCCTCGAGTTTCACACCAGAGAGCAAATTTGTCAGGAGAGTCAAGAGTAGCGGAAAGCATTACCATTTGAATATGTTGAGGCAGCATCATAATAGTTTCTTCCCACACTCTACCTCTATCAATATCATTAATATAATGTATTTCATCAAATATAACACACGCTAATTCATTATCAAAATCCATTTCAAACATTGTCATTAATTTATTTTTATTAATATCATATTTTCGTTGTTTTGTATAAAGTGTATTCATGAGAATTTCTGTTGTCATGATTAGAACATCTGCTTCTGGATTAGTTTTAATATCTCCAGTAAGAATACCAAAAGAAATATGTGGAAATTTTTGTGTAAATTCATATAATTTTTGATTTGATAATGCTTTGATAGGAGATGTATAAATAACTTTTTTACCTTTTGATACAAAATATTCAATAGCAAACTCAGCAGGCAACGTTTTTCCTGATCCGGTATGAGCAGTAACGAGAATATGATTTTCTTCAACAATTGCTTCTATTGCGAATTTTTGAAAAGAACTCAACAAAAAAGGGTACTTATCAAAATACTGTGAATATTTCTCTTCATCAGACGACGGATATTCGTTTGGGCAAATTTTAACCATATTATTAGATAATATGTTGTTTTTTCTTTAAGTAGTTCTAATATATATTATTTGTAAACTACTTAAAGAAAAAGAGAACAAACAAATAATATGATTGCGCGCAAATATAAATTAATAGAAAAAATAAATGAGGGGTCGTTTGGAAGTATATTTAAAGCCGAAAATATCAGAACCAAAGAAATGGTTGCTATAAAATTCGAAAACAAATCAGAACAAATAAAAAGTTTAAAAAATGAAGCGAGAATATATCAATATCTTGGTAAATTAAATGGATTTCCACAACTAAAAACATTTGGAACAACAGGTGATGTAAATTATCTCGTTATTGATTTATTGGGTAATTCATTAATTGATATTATTAAATATAATAGTTTATCTTTGGATTCGGTGTTAGTTTTGGGTATTCAAATAATCCAAAGAATACAAAGTCTACATAATAATTGTCTTTTACATAGAGATATTAAACCATCTAATTTTGTATTTGGAAATAAAGATTATACTAACAAATTATATTTAATTGACTTAGGGTTTGCCAAAAGATATGACTATAATGGAAAACATATTGAAGAAAAAAATATAACGCATATTGTTGGTACATTAAACTTTGTTAGTATAAACGTACATAATTATATTGAACCAAGTAGAAGAGATGATATAGAATCTTGTATATATGTTATACTAACAATGTTATTAGGTGACCTTGAGTGGTTTAAGGAAACAGATATAAATAAAATGGTTTTACTTAAAGAAAATATAATTAATGATGATAAAATTCCAATATTTATTAAAAATATGTTGAGTTATATAAGATCGATTGAATTTGATGCGACTCCAGATTATGATTATATTATTAGTTTAATGAATATAAGTGAGTTATAAATGATATAATAAAAAATTGAATTATATAATATGACATATATTTATATTAATACAACTTATATAAATAAAGAAATGGATTTAACCAAATTATTGAAGACAGAACTTTTAGAGAAATGCAAAACACTTGGAATTAAAATGTATAAATCGAAAAACAAAAGCGAATTAATTGATTTGATAAATAGTAAAATACAATCAAACCAAAAGGTAGAATTAATTATAGAAGATGATAAACAAGAAGAAATAAATAATATAATTATTACAAATAAAATAAATCAAATACAACATTTAAAACCATTAATAAAATGGAGTGGTGGAAAAAGTGATGAAATTAAAATGTTTGAAAAATATTTTCCAGAACAATATACCAAATATATTGAACCATTTGTAGGTGGTGGTTCAGTATACTTTTATTTAAATCCGGTAAATGCCGTTATAAGTGATGTTCATACTGAATTAATTGATTTATATAAAAGTATTGGAAACGGAAATGGTCAAGAAATATTTGATTTTATGAAACAACACCCAAATGATGAAAATACATATTATAATGTAAGAGACAAAATGGAAATAAATAATACTTTGGATAGTGCAAAACGATTTTATTATCAAAGAAAGACTTGTTTTAGAGGAATGTTGAGATATAATAAAAATGGCAAATTTAATATACCATTTGGAAGGTATAAAACTATAAATTATAATGAAATAATAAATAAAGATTATGAAATGTTATTAGGAAGAACAGAAATATTAAATAAAGATTTTGATTATCTATTTGAAAACTATAATGATGAAAACAATTTTATGTTTTTAGACCCTCCGTATGACAGTGAATTTACTGATTATGGTTATTGTCAATTTGGAAAAGAAGAACAAAAAAAATTAGCATTACTTTTTAAAAATACAAAAATTAAATGTTTAATGATTATTGGAAAAACAAAATTCATAGAAGAATTATACAGTGGTTATATAGTTGCTGAGTATGATAAAAAATATAGATTTAAATTATATAATAATCGTATAGGTGATGAAATTAATACACAACATTTAATTATTAAAAATTATTAATTTAAATATAAAAATTTAATATTCAAACTTTATTTTTATTTTAGTTCCAATTTCTCTAAAATATAAATAATAATCATCTTCGTTCCAAAATACATTAATAATATTTAAGAAATCTTCCATGTGGTCAATTTTCATTCCTTTATTTTCAAAGGTTTTTATATTTGAAAGTCCAGCGGTTAGTATTTTTCTATTATATACACTCCAATTTAATATTCCACAATTTATAGTATAATCCAAATAAGTTGTTTTTAATGAGTTTTCAATTTCATTACACTTTGATATTGTTGCTGGCAGTTTTTCTGTATCAAGTTCAATATTTCCTTTCAATTCACGATAATAAATAATTTTATTGACTTCATCTTTGAATATTAAATCAACATCTTTTTTTTTGTTATTAATTTTTTGAACACCACAAGTTAATAATTCCAAATGAGGGTTTATTTTTATTAATTCTTTTGATAAGAATTCACCAAGTCTTCCAAGTTTGATATTGATTGATTGTTCACTTGGTTTTTCACCATATAATAAATGTGAAATCGATCCTGGTTTTGTACTTGTCAATTCACCTTCCAATGCTTTATCAACCCAAATTAATCCTATTTGTTTAATGTTTTCAATACAATCATCATTTTCAATATCAAATGTTCTTTCAGTTTCCATTTCTTTATATAGTTTATGATAAGTATTTAAGTTATTATATTTATTATTCAATTTTTTATTTTTATATATATTTTAAAAGGATTTAAAGAAACCCAGAATTCGGTTCTTTAAGTTGTTTTAATATATATTATTTTAAAAGTATTTAAAGAAAAATAAGAAAGTCGCTCTTTAAGTTGTTTTAATATATATTATTTTAAAAGGAATTAAAGAAAAACAAGATAATTCTCTTTAAGTAGTTTTAATATATTATATTGGATTCACAAAAAAAATCTAAAAGTCGTGGCCAAAATGAAAAATGGACATTTTTAAAAATGTCCAAAATTGAGAAACCAAACTATCTTTCCGAAAATAACGTTGCAAACACGTTTTGTGAGCATAATGCTCTAAAAATGAAAAATATGTGAAAAAAAGTGTGACCATAATTTTTACATATTTTTATATAAAAACAACTTAAAAATATTCTATATGGAAACATTATGGAAACATTTGGAAACCAAAATCAGCAAAAACTAGTAAATTTATTGCGCTGCGAAATTTGTGACTATGAAACAAGCAGAAAGTATAATTTTGATATACATTTAAATAGCACGAAACACCGAAAAAATGCTGAAAATGGCACATTTGGAAACCAAATTAGTAAAAATCAGCAAACAACAGTTTTACACCATATTACGTGTAAAAATTGCGATAAAATATTTATAAATAGATCGGGACTTTGGAAGCACAAGAAGAAGTGTATGACCAAAGATGAACTCATATCTCTTATACCTAGCAACATTGAAGAACAAAAAGAATTAATTCAATTTCTCATTAAGGAAAATACAGATTTTAAACAATTAATGATTGAGCAAAATAAAACTATGATTGAATTAGCAAAGAAATCAGGAAATACCACTACAACTACTAACACAAACACCAATAACAACAATAACAATTTCAATCTTCATTTTTATCTCAATGAAACGTGTAAAAATGCTATGAATATTACAGATTTTGTTAGTCAATTGCCTGTTAATCTTACTAATTTGGAAGATACTGGACGCTTAGGGTTTGCTGAAGGTATTTCTAAAATATTTATCGATGGTCTTAAACAAATAAATGTGAATGATCGACCATTACATTGTTCTGATTTTAAAAGAGAAACATTATACATTAAAAATAATAACGAATGGAATAAAGAAACAGATGATAAAATTATACTAACAAATGCTATTAAACATGTTGCCAATAAAAATATTAAACAGATATTTGAATGGACTAAAAAATACCCCGACTATAACGATTATCGTTCTAAAAAAAATGATAAATATCTTAAAATTGTTAGTCAATCAATGTCTGGATCTACTGAAGAAGAATCACTTAAAAATTACTCCAAAATTATTAAAAATATTGTTAGAGAAACAACCATTAGTAAATAAATATTTAATTTATTTTAAAACAATATAGAGACATTTTTTGTTATATTATTAAGAAATGTCAACTAACAATGTTTCAACATCCTCCGAGAGATTTACTGGTCGCGTCAAGTGGTTTAATAATAAAGCGGGTTATGGATTTATTACCGTAACAGATGGTTCTAAATCTGGTACTGATATATTTGTTCATCATAGTTCTATTAAGGTTGACGATGAACAGTATAAATATCTTGTTCAAGGAGAATATGTCAATTTTAATTTATTAGATACTGTTACTGATAGTCACGAATATCAAGCAGGAGATGTATGTGGTATTAAAGGTGGTAAATTAATGTGCGAAACAAGACACGAATCTCGAGTCGCACGGTATCAGTATAAATCGTCAAAAACAGACGACGAAGAAGTAGAACATCCAGTTAAAATGCCAAAACAAGTATCTGCTCCAAAGAAACCCAGAGTTTCTACTTCTGAAAAAGAATGGACACCTGTTTCTCGAAATAAAGATACAAGTTCTAATTCTAATTCTGGTAGAGGATCTAAAGGATCAACTGGTAGAGGTTCAGGTAGAGGCGCCGCCGGTAAGGGATCTAGTTCCGGTAGAGGTGTTGGTCGTCCTCCTAAGTTGGTAAGAGAGCAAAGTTCTGCAGAACATTAAATATAATCATATATTTTGTATAATAAATCATTTTATAAGTAATTTTATTAATACTTATAAAACTATCTAATAACTTATATATAAAAAAACAATTTAAACCCATACTACAATAATGTAGTATAAATGAACGAAGAACTTGATACACAAGATAATATTTTAGAATTATGGATTTCTGAACAATTTAGCACAATTAATGATAGTTTAACTTTATTTAAAATGGAAATCACAAATATTCAAAAAGTTGTTAAAACTGCTGAAAAAGACATTAAAAAAGAATTAAAAAAATTTAAAAAAGATAATAAAACCAATAAAATTAAAACAAAAAGAGCACCATCAGGATTCGCAAAACCAACAAAAGTCACTAAAGAATTGTGCGCATTTATGAATCAACCAGAAGGATCTGAAATTGCCAGAACTGAAGTTACTAAATCATTGGTAAATTATATTAAAGAACATAATTTAATCGAATTAGGAGAAGACAGCAAAAATAAAATTGTTCCAGACAAAAAATTAAAAGATTTATTAGGATTCCAAGATGAACCAATACCTGATCTTACTTATTTTAATATTCAAAGATATATGAATAAACATTTTAGCACCAAAAAAGAAGTTATTAATAATGAATTAATGAATTAATGAATTAATGAATTAATTTTATAAATATTATATCACACTTATTTATGACAGAAGAACATAATTTTGAATTTATTAATAATCCTGAAAAAATTCAAAAACTTTCCGAAGCAAATAATATATTAAATATTAACAAACACCCTCATAATAATAAATTAGTATTTATTTACTCCGCACCAAAGGTTGGTTCAACATCTATTGTTAGTTCATTAAGACTTTTTGGTATAGATAAACTAAACGTAATTCATATACATGATGAAGAAATGTTAAAAGTATTATCACATATAACTGATGTAACTATTAATGAAATTATTTTATTCAATAAATATTTAAAAAAAGATGTTTATGTTATTAACATATATCGCTGCCCAATTGAAAGAAAAATATCTACATTTTTTGAAAAAATTGGTTCTTATCACTTTAATAATACTGATGAATTAGTAAATAATTACAATATCATAAAAGTGATAAACAGATTTAATAATATATTTCCTTGGATAAGTATTGGTGATCATTTTATTGATAAATATAATATTACAATTCCTCAATCATTTGACCATAATAATAAACATATTATGTTAGTTCATGATAATATAAAATATATCACATTGAGATTAAAAGATTCTAATGAATGGGGGAGCATATTAACAAACATATTTGGATTTCATATCTGTATAATAAAAGATTATGAGAGTTCAAATAAACCAATTCACCACTTATATAATCAATTTAAAACACATTATAAAATTCCAATTAACTTGTTAAATGATATATTAAATGATAAGTATTTGAATTATTACTTTTCTGATATTGAAAAACATAATTATTACAATGAGTGGCTTAATAAAAGTTGCGATTCAAGAAATAGTTATACATTTGAACAGTATAAATTATATGAAGAACTTACTATTGAAAATTCACACATTGATATTATTCAATTACATCATTATTTTGATGAAGGATGTATATGTAAAGCGTGTTCTATAAAACGTCATGATACTAAGGTAAAAATATTAAAAGGGTGCGTTGTCAAAGATAGAATTATACATAATAATGCTAAATCGGAATTGATACAACAAAGAGTTATTAGAGCAAATAAAATAAATAATATTATAAGCAAAATACCAGTAAAAACAAGAGGTAAGAATTTTAAACAAGATTTAATATCAATTGTCTCAAAAAAATAATTTAATCATTGTAATAAAATAAACAAAATAAACAATCATCTATTTCATTAACTTCTTCAATATTAAAAGTTTCTTCTAATTTTGCTATCACTATCAATCGTTTTATTTTATGAAAGTTTTCATATATATCTTTAATATTTATACTATTTATTTCAGTAATAGCATTGTAATTAATACTCAATTCACAACCATAATTTGTATTATATATTTGATAATATTTTTCAAGATTAACTAACAATACATGATTGATTTTTTTTATAACATGACCCATAATATGTTTATTTGATAATATCGATACCAGTTCAGAAATTATTACCTTTTCAGCAGATCTTAATTTGTTATTTATTTTTTGAAAATGACATAAATTTTCATTATAAATAATCATAATTATAAAAATAGCAATTTTTTTAATAGATAACTTTTCTTCTTTCATTAAATCATTTATTGTATTTATATAAAATTCGTTATTTTTATATATGTTATATGGATGTTGAAGCATTTTTAAAAATTTATTCACCGCAGCAAATAATAATATATGTAATTCTTGTATTGTTTTTGTGTTATCTATAACATCTAAAAGTGTAATCATATTATATATTTTATATTATATATATTTAAATTATTATATTATATAAATATACAAAAACTTTAATAAATAAAATTGAAAATATTATATTTTTTTAAGTATAATAATAAGTATTTAATATGTTTTCATTAGCAACAGATGTTCAAAAAATAATAATGGAGTTTCTTCACCCTGAAGAAATAAAAGCAATATATGAAACTTGTAAGGATGCAAAAATAATGTTTGATGAACTTACAAAACATACAAACTTAATAATCAAGTGTAAAAGATATTTAAAAGATATAGAATTAAAATGGTTTGAATTAAAAAATATAAAATTAAAATTATTGGAAATATATAAAAATGATAGAGGAACCCAATACTGGTATAAAAATGGTAAATATCATAGAGATAATGATTTGCCAGCATTAATATTAGCGAATGGAGACCAATACTGGTGTAAAGATGGAAAACAACATAGAGATAATAATGACTTACCAGCAGTAATATGTGTAAATGGAAGTCAACATTGGTATAAAAATGGAAATAGACATAGAGATAATGACTTACCATCAATGATATATTCAAATGGAAGACAACATTGGTATAAAAATGGGTTAAAACATAGAGATAACGATTTGCCGGCAGTAATTTATTCAAATGGAGAACAACATTGGTATAAAAATGATGTAAAATATATTCCAAAAAAGTTATCATAATATTTTTTTATAACAACTTAAAGAAAATAAAAAATTGAAAATAATTTTATTTTTTTAAGTACAATAATAAGTAATTTAACAAAGTGTATCAAATATGTTTACATTAGCAACTGATGTTCAAAAAATAATTATGGAGTTTCTTAAACCCAAAGATATAAAGGCATTATATGAAACTTGTAATGATTCAAAAGTTATGTTTGAAGAACTAACAAAACATACAAACTTTATTGTTGTTTGTAATATAATTGTTTCGGATAATATAATAAAATGGTTTGAATTGAAAAATATAAAAATAAAATTATTAGAAACATTTAGAAAATGGGTATGTAATGCACATAATGGAGATCATGAAGGTCTATCAAATAGATGGTATACAAATGAAAAATTACATAGGGATAATGATTTACCAGCAGTAATATATATGAATGGTTTAAAAAAATGGTTTAAAAATGGTAAATTACATAGAGACAATGATTTGCCAGCAGTTGTATATCCAAATTCAAGTGGAACTCAATATTGGTATAAAAACGGATTGCTACATAGAGACAATGATTTACCAGCAATCGTATATACAAATGGAATGTCTCCGGTATGGTATGAATATGGAATACGTAAAATAAAAAATTGAAAAATATAATAAGTGTATAATGTAATTATATAAGTATTTTATAAATGTCCACAGTAGCAACAGATGTTCAAAAAATAATTATGGAGTTTATTGAACCTCAAGAAATTAAAGCATTATATGAAACTTGTAAGAAATCAAAAGTAATGTTTGATGAACTAACAAAACATACAAACTT
>Ga0222712_10000738_pt1 | contig 41647 bp, 36 predicted proteins | sample C33_657DmetaG_FD_165043 | JGI IMG/M metagenome (GOLD analysis project Ga0222712, IMG submission 165043) | Estuarine water microbial communities from San Francisco Bay, California, United States - C33_657D | ecosystem: Environmental > Aquatic > Marine > Unclassified | place: USA: California... | reverse complement strand
ACACCGTCGAAGTCGAATGGAAGAAGGACGACAAGGGCGTGTTCGGTCCGCAGAAGATCGCCGGCACCGAGAAGGTCCGCCCGGCCCAGCTCGTCCTCCTCGCCATGGGCTTCATGGGCCCGGAACAGCCGCTCCTCGAAGCCTTCGGCGTCGAGCGCGACGCCCGCTCCAACGTCAAGGCCGACCACGAGAAGTACGTGACCAACCTCCCCGGCGTCTTCGCCGCCGGCGACTGCCGTCGCGGCCAGTCCCTCGTCGTCTGGGCCTTCAACGAAGGCCGTGGCGTCGCCCGCGAGTGCGACAAGTTCCTGATGGGCAAGTCGGAGCTCCCGTAAGCCCCGCCGCCATCGTCCGCCAAAGCCCGACTCATCGAGTCGGGCTTCTTGTTGGCAGGGTTTCGCCTTGAGTCGGCCCCCGGGCCTACCACCTTGCAGCCATGGCCATCGCCCCCTGGTTCAAGCCGGCGCTGACGCGCTCCCTGCATGCGGGCTACGGTCGTGCCGACTTCCTCGCCGACCTCGCGGCCGGCCTGCTCGTCGGCGTGGTCGCCCTCCCCCTCTCGATGGGCCTCGCCATCGCCTCCGGGGTCAGCCCGGAACAGGGGCTCTACACGGCCATCATCGGGGGCGTGATTGTCTCCCTGCTCGGCGGCTCCCGCGTGCAGGTCGCCGGCCCGGCCGGAGCCTTCGTGGGCATCTGCGCCGCGGCCGTCATCACCCACGGCTACCTCGGACTGGCCCTCGCCACGCTGATGGCCGGAGCCTTCCTCCTCGCCTTCGGCGCGCTGCGCCTCGGCAAGTATATCGGCTTCATCCCCTACCCGGTGGTCATCGGTTTCACCACGGGCATCGCGCTCATCATCGGCAGCACCCAGCTCGACTCCGCGTTGGGCATCGCCGACCCCACGCCGGCCATTCCCTCCTTCGTCGGAAGGCTCGCCTACGTCGTCCATCACCTCGGCCTCACTTCTTTCGGTGCCCTCACGGTCTCGGTCGCTACGCTCGCCGTGATCGTCGGACTGCGTAAGATCTCGCTCAAGATCCCGGGCGCCCTGATCGCGGTCCTCATCGGGACGATCGTCGTGACCCTGCTCAGCGTCCCTGATTCGTCCATCCCGACGATCGGCACCAAGTTCAAGGAGATCAGCGCGAGCTTCCGCCTGACGGACTGGAGCCACAGCCTGCCCGATCGTGCCGCCTGGCTCGCCAAGGCCTGGGACGTCCTGCCGCTGGCCTTCGGCATCGCCCTGCTGGTCGGCATCGAATCCCTGCTCTGCGCCGTCGTCGCCGACGGCATGTCCGGCGACCGTCATGACTCCGACACCGAGCTGGCCGCCCAAGGCGTCGCCAACATCGCCTCGGCCTGCTTCATGGGCCTGCCGGTCACCGGCGTCATCGCCCGCACCAGCACCAACGCCCGCGCCGGCGCGAAGACCCCGATCTCAGGCCTCATCCACGCCGCGACGGTCCTGGCCATCCTGCTCATCCTGGCCCCGCTGGTGAAACTCATCCCGCTGGCCTCGCTGGCCGGCGTCCTGCTGTCGGTCTGCTGGTATATGGCCGAGCTCCCTCTCTGGCCCCGGCTCTTCCGCTCGGGTGGTTCGGACATGATCCTGCTGGTGCTCGCCTGCGCGATCACGGTCTTCGTCGACCTCAGCTGGGCCGTCGGCCTCGGCGTCATCGTTGCCTTCGTCTTCCTGCTGATTCGCAAGTCCGCCCATCCGGAAAAGGAAGAACCCGAGACCATCGACGTCGAGGAACGCGCCGACGAGGTCCGCCTCGCGCTCTCGGGTCACCTGCACTTCGGTCGCGCCGCCGAACCGCGCGCCGTCGAAGCCCGCCTCAAGGCCGGCACGCTGCACCTGACCCTCGATTTCAGCCACGCGCTCTTCGTAGACTGTTCCTACGCGCAGGCCCTCCGCGAACTCGCCTCGCATGCCCGCAAGCAGGGGGTGACCGTCCGCGCGGTCGGCCTGCAGGGCCGCGCCGCCGCCGACTTCGCCCGCTTCGGCCTGCGCGAAGTCATCGGAATCTGAACGCCTGTCTGAGGTTGCCGACCTGCGCGGGCGCACCTAGGTTGCCGGTGTGAGCACGCCCTCCCTCGAAGCCCTGAAATCCGTCGCGCTGGCCACCGCCGTCGCCGCCGGCGACCTGCTCGCCAAGGGCGCCCAGATGAAGGTCAACGCCTCCACGGATGACGACGTGAAGATGCAGGCCGACGTCGACTCCGAGCACCTGGTGCGTGACATGCTCAAGGCCACGGGACTCCCTGTCATCGGCGAGGAACTCGGCGGCGACGCCTCGCTCTACGACGGCGACAGCCTCTACTGGGTCGTCGACCCGCTCGATGGCACCTACAACTATCTCCGACGCCAGCCGTCGACCTGCGTCTCGCTGGGCCTGATGCGCGGCAAGGAGCCGGTGCTCGGCGTCATCCACGACTTCACCGCCAAGAAAACCTATCTCGGCGTCGTCGGCGACGGCAGCTATATCAACGGCGTTCGGATCACGCCCGGCTGGGTCAGCGATATCAAGGACGCCTGCATCATGACGGGCTTCCCCGCCGCCGCGGACAAGTCGGGCCCGGCGATGCAGCTCTTCGTCCAGCAGGTCGGTCGCTACAAGAAGATCCGCATGATCGGCTCCGCCGCGCTCGCCCTCGCCTACGTCGGCGAAGGCGTCGCCGATACGTATTACGAGTCCGGCACGAACCTCTGGGACGTCGCCGCCGGTCTCGCGATCATCAAGGCTTCCGGCGGATATTTCCGCCTCGTTCCGACGGGTAAGCGCCCGTTGAACTACGACCTCTGGGCCTCGGCCCGCGAGGAATGGACCCGCTGAGCCGCGCCTTAGGCGTGGACAAAAGGCCGCGCACGGCTAGGTTTCCGACGTGCTCCTCGCCCTGACCAATCCGATCAAAGAAGCCGTCATCAAGCATGCTGCCGAAGGCTATGCCGAGAAGATCCTCGGGCAGGAATACGGTTCGATGGGCTTCTGGGTAGCCCTCGCGATGATGGTCGTCTACATCCCTTTGCTCGGACGCCTCGCCGCGCAGCACTTCTTCGCCAAGGATGGCACGGCGATCGGCATCGGCCTCACCGGCCTCGTCTCCGTCGCCCTGACCTTCGCCGCCATCTGCATGGCCGACACGAGCCTGTCGGGCTTCATCCCCAAGTCCGTCGAGGTCCTCGTCATCTCCCTTTGCACCGCCACGGTCGTGCTGCTGGTCACCAGCGCCTCCGCCCAGGTCCTGAGCATGGGCTTCGGCCCCTCCCTCGGCCTCCAGCTGATCTTCTGGAACATCGTCTTCCTCGCCCAGCTGGCCACGCGCTTCCTGATGGATTTCTGGAAGCACGTCTGAACCCGATATGAAACCGGGCCTTTGGACGCTTTGCTTGGCCTTGGCGGCTTTCGCTCAGGCCCAAGCACCTCGGCACCCCACCCTGTCCGGCAAGGTCGTCACGGGCTACCAGGGATGGTTCCGGGCCGAAGGCGACCCCAGCGGCCTCGGCTGGGTCCATTTCGGACCAGGGAAACTGTTTTCCACCGAAGCCTATTCGTTCGACCTCTGGCCTGACCTCCGCGATTTCCCCCCGGAAGAACGCTACCCGTCGCCGTTCAGATACGCCGATGGGCGCCAGGCCGACCTGTTCAGCAGCGCCCATCCGGGAACCGTGCGGCGACACTTCCGCTGGATGAACGAGTACGGCATCGATGGCGCGATGCTCCAACGCTTCGCGGTCGGCCTGGGCGGAAGTCGTAACGCCGACTCCCTGGACATGGTCCTGCGCCACTGCACCGACGCCGCCAACGCCGAAGGCCGCGCCCTGACGGTGATGTACGACCTCAGCGGCCTATCCCCCGAAAAATTCCGGACGGTCTCCGATGACTGGCGGCGTCTCGTCGCCAACGGTCAGACGAAGCAACCTTGCGCCCAGTTCCACCAAGGGAAGCCGCTCGTCGCCGTCTGGGGCCTGGGTTTCAAGGATCGCCCGCCGGCGCTCAAGGAATGGGCCACGCTGCTCGCCGAGCTCAAGTCCACGGGCGCCGCGATCATGATCGGCGTGCCCACCTACTGGCGCGAACAGAAGAACGATAGCGTGTCCGATCCGGCCTTGCACGACCTCATCCGCCGGGCCGATGTCATCAGCCCCTGGACCGTCGGGCGCTGCGATGATCCGAAAGGAGCGGCCGAGCTGGCCAAGGAGGTCTGGGCGCCTGACATCGCCTGGTGTCGCACCAAGCAGAAGACTTACCTGCCGGTGATCTTTCCCGGTTTCAGTTGGAGCAACCTTTCCGCCTTGAAGGGCAAGAAAGCCCCCAAAAATGCCATTCCGCGCCTAGGAGGCCGCTTCCTCTGGTCACAGGCCGTCGCCGCCCGTGAAGCCGGTGCCAAATCCCTCTATATCGCGATGTTCGACGAAATTGACGAGGGAACCGCGATCATGAAATGCGGGGGCCCTCGTCCGGTCGGCAACTTCGTGGACCTTTCGGACGTGCCGACGGACCACTACCTCTGGCTCAGCGGGCAGATCGGCCGGATGCTACGCGGAAACATGTCCGCCACCCCGACCCTGCCGAAGCGTTGAACGATCTCAGCCGGTGGCCTGGAGGCCGGCGGCGATGGCGTTCAACGAGAGGAGCATCTGCGGCAGCAGCGCGTCGGCCTCCTTGCGGTCGCCATCGGCCACCTTCTTGCGCCAGTCCTTGAGGAGCGCGACCTGCTGTTCGTGCAGGAGGTCGATCGCCGATTCGCGCAGGGCGATGACCTTGCGGAGACGAGGACGGCCTTCGCTGAGCTTCGAGCCCGAAAGCTCGTCGAGCATCTTCCGGGTGAGGTTGTGCTCGGCGAGGATGCGGTTCAGGAAGAGGCCGCGGAGCTTCTTGTCGGTCACGAGCGCACCGTAGAGCTTCATCATGCTGCGGTTGGAAGCCAGCACGCTGGTGGAGGCGTTCTTGAGCATGTAGCGCAGGGGCGGCCAATCATCGTAGTTCTTGCGGATGATCTCGAAGCCCTTGGGGTCCTCTTCCTTGAGGCGGGCCAGCGCGGAACCGACGCCATACCAGCCGGAAAGATAGAAACGGGCCTGGCTCCAGGCGAAGACCCACGGAATGGCGCGCAAGTCCTCGAGCGAGGCGGCGCCGGTGCGGCGGGAGGGGCGGGAACCGATGCGGCTGGCCTCGATGACGTCGATCGGGGTGGCCTGACGGAAGAACTCGATGAAGCGCGGCGTCTGGATGAGGGACTGATAGGCCTCGCGGGAAAACTCGGCGAGGCGGTCCATGACCTTGGCCTGGGTGGTCTCGCTCCGGACGGCGACGTCGTGCAGGAAGGTGTTCTGGGTCACGCCGGCGGTGAGCAGCTCGAGGTTGTTCACCGCGGTGATGTGGTTGGCGTATTTCTGGGTGATGCTCTCGCCTTGTTCGGTGACGCGCATCTCGCCCTGGATCGAGCCCTGCGGGAGGGCGTCGATGAAACGGTGGGTCGGACCGGCGCCGCGGGAGATGGTGCCGCCACGTCCATGGAAGAAGATGATGCGGACGCCATGTTTCTCGCCGACGGCGGCGAGGTTCTGCTGGGCGCGGTAGAGGTTCCAGAGGGAAGCAAGGATGCCGCCGTCCTTGTTGGAGTCGGAGTAGCCGATCATCACCTGCTGGGTGAGGCCGTCGGTGATGCCGGCGTCGCAGCGGGCCTGCAGCGTTCGCTTGGTCATCGGGTGCGACAGGAACGCATCCATGATGCCCGTGCTGCGCTCAAGGTCGCCGATGGTCTCGAAGAGCGGGACGACCGGGAGCAGACAGTGCGCGTCTTCGGAACCGCCGGCGGTCAGGCCGGCCTCGCGGGCGAGGAGATAGACGGACAGCAGGTCCGAGACCGAACGGGTCATGCTGACGATCAGCGAACCCAGGCCGGCGGAGCCATACTGGCCGATGTGGGCGACGAGCGCCCGGTGACAGGCGACCACGGCGTCGGCTTCCGGGCCGATGCTCGCCTGTTCGCGGAGGAACGGACGGGTCGAGCGGAGTTCGGAATCGAGGAAACCGAGGCGGCGGGATTCGTCCCACTGCGCGTAGTTCGTGTCATCCTGCCCGGTGGCGGCGAGGAGCTGGCCGATGGCCTTGTCATGGAAGGCGCTGTTCTGGCGGATATCCAGGCAGGCCATGTGGAAGCCGAAGGTGCGGAGGAAGCGCAGGAGCGGATCGAGCTCCGCGCGGGCGATGCGACCGGCGCCGACTTCGACGAGGGTCTCGCGGAGGAACAGGAGGTCGGCGATGACGCCTTCGGGCGTGCGGTGCTGACCGTGACCGAGCTCGCCCTCTACGTTCGGCAGGCGCAAGCGGATCAGGTTGATGTACTGGCGCCAAGTCTCGCCGATGTTGCGCTTGAGGGCGGCTTCGCCGGCCTCGCCATGGAAGGCGGCATGCTTGGCGACCTGGCGGGTGAAGACGGCCGGAGGCTCCTGCAGATGGTCGCCCAGGGACAGGCGCTGACCGAGGGTCTCGAGGCGCTCATTGCAGATCGCGATCGCGGTGGAGCGGAAAAGATTGAGGGCGCGGGTCGTGACTTCGGCCGTGACCAGCGGGTGGCCGTCGCGGTCGCCGCCGACCCAGGTGCCGAGGACGATCTGGGGCAAGGAATCCGGATGTTCGACGCGGGCCGGGTCAAGGCCGGCTTCTTCCCAGGCCTGGCGCAGGCGGAGGTCCATGCTGACCACGGCGTCCGGGAAGACCTTCGACAGGAAGTAATTGATGTTCCGCAGCTCCGACTGCACGTCGGGCTTCTGGTGGTAGATCTCGCCGGTGCGCCACAGTCGCTCAAGGGCGACCTTGATCTCCTCGCGGATCGCGCGCTGCTCGGCGACGGTCCACATGTTGTTCTCGCGACGGACGAGGAGCTTGTAGATCTCGCGATGGATCTCGAGGACGGTGGCGCGCTTGGCTTCGGTCGGGTGCGCGGTGAGCACGGGCTCGACGCGCATGCGGTTGAGGCGCTTGGCGATCTGCTTGTCGGTCAGGCCGGCGTCGACGAGGGCGCGGAGCGCGCGACCCCACGAACCGGGATCCGAGGCGAGGCCGTGCTTGTCTTCGCGGAGACGCTTGGACTGCGCGGAGGCGTTCTCCTCGACCATGTTGAGGAGCTGGAAGGCGATCGAATACGCCTGCACGCCGCGGTAGGAAAAGATCTGGACGCCGCGCAGCTTGCGCTTGCCCATCCACGGCAAGGTGCCGGCGAGATCCTTGTGGTCGAGCTGTTCGAGCACCTCGACGAAGCACGTCATCATGAAGTCGAGGTCCTTGTCGACTTTCTTAAGCCCGCGGGCGAGGTCGTTGCTGATGGCCATGCGACAGGAGACGTAGCACGGGCTCAGGAAATGTCGCAACCGCAAACCCCCTCGGCTTGCGTCTACGCCCTTCCGCGCTTTGATGGAAAGTCGCCATGTCGGACTCACGGCTCATCCTCCCCGACCTCTGGCAGCAGGACGCCCTCCGGGCCCTCCGCCAAGGCGAGGACGTGGTGATTCAAGCCCCGACGGGCGCGGGCAAGACCCACGTCTTCGAACTGCTGATCAAAGGGGGTCATAAGGGCCAGGCCGTCTACACGGTACCGACCCGGGCCCTGGCCAATGATAAGCGGGCCGAATGGCTGGCCCTGGGCTGGGACGTCGGCATCGCGACCGGGGATGTCAGCGACAATCTGGGCGCCCCGGTCATCGTGGCTACCTTGGAGACCCAGCGGCATCGCTTCCTCGAAGGCCGCCACCCCGACCTGCTGGTGGTGGACGAATACCAGATGCTGGCCGATAGCCGCCGCGGCGCCGCCTACGAGACCGTCCTAGCCATCGCCCCACCCTCCACCCAACTCCTCCTGCTCAGCGGCAGCGTCTCCAACCCCAAGGCGGTCGCGGAATGGCTCCGCGGGCTTGGACGCAAAGTCACGCTGATCGAGGAGCACACCCGCCCCATCCCCCTCGAGGAGGTCTCCTTGGACGCCTTGGAGACCCGCGAACCAAACGGCATCAAAGGCCACGTCGCCCGAGCGGTGATCCGGGCGGTCCTCGCCGACCTCGGCCCGATCCTGGTCTTCGCGCCACGCCGCCGCGCCGCCGAACAAATCGCCCGGGACATCGCCGCCGGCCTTCCCCTCGGAACCGGCCCCCAGTTGTCCCCCAGCCAGCGCACCATGGCCGGCGATGACCTCAACCGACTGCTCCGCCAAGGGGTCGGCCTGCACCACAGCGGACTCACCTTCGATCAACGCACGGAACTCATCGAACCTTGGGCCAAGGCCGGCAAGTTGAGCGTCGTGGTCGCCACCACGGGCCTCGCCTCGGGCATCAATTTCTCCCTCCGCTCGGTGCTCGTCACCGATCGCCGGTACGCCGCCGAACACGCCGAACGCGAAGTACGCCCGGATGAACTGCTCCAGATGTTCGGCCGCGCCGGTCGCCGCGGCCTCGATGATCGTGGTTTCGCCCTCTGGACGGGCGACAGCCCCCGTCTCGGCGAAGCGAAACCCCTTCAGCTCAAGCGCAGCGACGCCCTCGACTGGCCGGCCTTCCTCTCGGTGATGCGGCGGGCCGAGCACCCGAAGTCCGTCGCGAACCAGCTCGCTCAGGCGCTCTTCACGCGCGAACCGATCGAGCTCGCCTTGGATCGCCTCGAGGAAGACCTGCCGACCGACCTACCCGCCCCGGCCGCGGGCACGACACGTCACATCCATGAGATCTGCGGGCGCAACGGCACCTGGCAACGCGAACGTCCGACGCACCTCGTCCCGCTTTCGCAGGCGCTCATCTTCGTCAAGGACACCTGGCATCCGGCCCTCTCCAAGCCCGACTCATTGCGCGCCCTGCCCTACGGCACGCCCTGCAAACTCGAGACGAGCGAAGGCTTGCGCTACGGCCGAACGATCACGCTCGCCCACTTCCCCAAAGAAGCCGGCACGTCGCATCTGACACCCGCGGAATGGCTGGTGAAGGCGCTCCGCAAGCTCGAAGGCGGCCAGGCCCGTCCGCGCACCTGGAAGCTCGAACTGCTGGAGAAAGAAATCCTGCCGCTGCTGCCGAAACTCACCCAAGGCGGCATGGCGCACGGTGGCATCTTCCTCGGGCGCGACAGCGTCCAGGTGAAGCTCGACTACTCCCGCGCCGATGTCCGCGTCTGGCCCGACGCCGACAATCACCCGTTGATCAACCCGCCCCGCCGACAGGTCGAGAAACAGGACATCAACCTGCGCGAAGTCCTCGGCGGCGGCACGCTCCACGCGGCCCGCGCCGGCCGGCTGTGGAAAAAGCTCGGCCTCATCGATACCTCCGGCCGGCCGACCGACCGTGGCCACATCGCCTCGCTCTTCCAGCACGGCGAAGGGCTCGCCGTCGCCGCCGCCCTCGAAGACCAGGCCTACGATGCCCATGCGATCGCCTGGGACCTCGCCGAGCTCCGGGCCGGCGAACGCGTTGCCTCGGCCGGACGCAACTCCAGCCGCCTCGGTGCCTGCTGCCGCCTGGCTTATAAATCCCTCACCGCCGAAGGCTATCTCCGCGAGGGCCTGCCTGCCGGCTTCGGCGAAGGCTGCGCCGAGGCGCTCAAAGGCTTCGCCCTGCACGGCAAGATCCCGCCCGCCGACGCCGAAGGCCACGGCCCGGGCCAGGGCGACCTCGAACGCGCCGTCCTCGAATGGCGCAGCACCCTGCAGCTCATCGCGCACGGCCCCGCCCACCCTTCGCCACGCTGGCAGGAACTGCGCACGGCCGCCCAGGACGTGCTCGGACGCATCCTCGGACCGTCGGCCTCAGGCCGCTGAGGCTTACTTGCCCGCGATCGCCTTCGCCGCCGCCTTGGCCATCTCGCCGGCGCCGGCGGTGTTCGGGTGCACGCGATCCGGCAGCATCTCGGGGAACTTCTCGAGCGCCGCGTGCATGTCGATCACGCCGCACCCGAGCTCCTTGGCGAGCGCGTCGACGCGGGGGATCTCCTTCTGGATGTTTTCCTCATTGATGCCGTAGTTGCCCTTGCCGGGAACGGGCACCGGACGGCAGACGAACACCTTCGGCTTCGACTTCAACGACTGGAAAGATTTCACGAGTTCACGGTAGTCGGCGTCGAAGTCCGCCTCGAACTTCCAGTTCTGCGGCTTGGTGTCGTTGGTGCCGAGCATGATGACCACGATCGCCGGCTCCATCGCGAGGGCATCCTGATATTTCTTCTCCTTCCAGTAAGGGAAGTCGCCCTTCTTCAGGAGCGTGCGGCCGCTGACGCCGAAATTGCCGACCTGATAGCCGTCGCCGAGCAAGCCCTGCAGCTGGGCCGGATAGGACTTACCCTTCTGGGCACCGGAGCCCTGGGTGATGCTGTCGCCGACGCAGGCGACTTTGATGGGTTCGGCGGCGCGGGCGGTCATGAGGGAAAACAAGGCGAGGAGGAGGATTCGCATGGGGTAGCCCTAATCAAACCCGTCGGAAGGCCATTCCAAGGCCTAACTCCCGGCTTTTGACCTTCCCTGCGGGGCCGGCGGACGCTAACCTGCCCGGACAGTCATACATGTGCGTTCGCGCGGAGCAATCCGTGAGGAAAGTCCGGACACCACAGGGCAGGATTCCCGCCGCAAGTCGGGGCACGTCGCAAGGCGTGACGGATAGTGCCACAGAGAAGATACCGCCTCCGCCGCAAGGCACGAGGTAAGGGTGAAAAGGTGGGGTAAGAGCCCACCGCTCGAAGGGTAACCGACGAGGCAAGGTAAACCCAATCCGGTGCAAGACGAACAGGGACCGTCCGAGGTCGCCCACCAAGGTCCCGGGTTGTCGCACCGCCGCAAGGCGGGTCCGCAAGGTCAGAGAAATGAACGCGCAGGGGATCGGCGAGAGCCGCCCAAGGACAGAATCCGGCTTACAGTGTATGGCTCAAAAGACGGAGGGCCGAACGGAAACGTTCGGCCCTCCCCCTTTGCGGACTGCTCAGGTCGCTCAGCTGCGCTGGGCGATCGGGGCGTACTTTCGCTCGGTGTTGCCGACGTAGATCTGGCGCGGGCGGTGGATCTTCTGCTTCGGCGTCTCGGCGATTTCCTTCCAGTGCGAGATCCAGCCGGGCATGCGGCCGATGGCGAAGATGACGGTGAACATCTCCGTCGGGATGCCGATGGCCTTGAGGATGATGCCCGAGTAGAAGTCGACGTTCGGGTAGAGGTTGCGCTGCTTGAAGTACGGGTCGTTGAGCGCGGCTTCTTCGAGGCGCATGGCGATGGCCAGGAGCGGGTCGTTGATGCCGAGGACCTTGAGGACCTTGTCGCACTGGGCCTTGATGATCTTGGCGCGCGGGTCGTAGTTCTTGTACACGCGGTGACCGAAGCCCATGAGGCGGACGCTCTTGGTCTTGTCCTTGGCGTCGGCGATGAAGCGCGAGCCGTCGTCGCCGGAAGCGTGGATCTCCTCGAGCATCTCGATCACGGCCTGGTTGGCGCCGCCGTGCAGCGGGCCCCAGAGGGCGCAGACGCCGGCGGAGACGGACGGGAAGAGGTTGGCGCCGCCGGAGGCGACCATGCGCACGGTGGACGTGGAGCAGTTCTGCTCGTGGTCGGCATGCAGGAGGAGGATCAGGTCGAGCGCGCGGGCGATCTCCGGGTGGACGGCGTAATCGGCGTTGGGCTGCGAGAAGAGCAGGTGCAGGAAGTTCGAGCAGTAATCGAGACCCGGCTTCGGGTACACGGGCGGCTCGCCTTCCTTGGAGCGGTGGGCCAGCGCGGCGAGCGTGCGGACCTTGGAGATCAGCACGGCGGCGGTGGCGTCGAACTTGGCCAAGTCATGGGTACGCTCGTTGGTGCCGAGCTCCGGGTAGTAGCAACCGAGGGTGTTCAGCGTGGCGGAGAGCACGGCCATCGGGTGGGCGTTGCCCGGGAAGCCGCTGAGGGCGATGCGCAGGCCTTCGTGGATCTGAGAGTTGTCCAGGATACGGGCCTTGAAGGCGGTCAACTGGGCGGTCGTGGGGAGTTCGCCGTAGATCAGCAGGTAGGCCGTCTCGATGAAGTTGGACTTCTCGGCGAGTTCCTCGATGCCGTAGCCGCGGTAGCGCAGGATGCCCTTCTCGCCGTCGATGAAGGTGACCTTGGACTCGCAGGCACCGGTGTTGGCGTAGCCGTCGTCGAAAGTGATATAGCCGGTGTCGTCGCGCAGCTTGCGGACATCGACCCCGCGTTCGCCTTCGGTGCCGACGACGATGGGGAGGACGATTTCCTTGTCGTCCAGTTTGAGAGAGGCGGTTTTGGAGCTCATGGCGGGGATAGGGTCCGCCGAGAGTCGCAATACCCTTCAGCGGACGGACAAGGTCAGGAAATTGCGGTACAGTTGCAAGCCTTTGACCTGACTTTTCTCCGGATGGAACTGGGTCGCGAAGACCCGTCCGCGCCGCACCCCGCTCACGAAACGGCCCGCATAATCGGTCACGCACCACACCAAGGAGGGGTCGGTCTCGACCACCCGGTAACTATGGACAAAATAGAAGGGCTCCCCTTCCGCTCGCAGGCCCTGGGTCAAAGGGGCGCCGGGCTTGAAGATGGCTTCGTTCCAGCCCATGTGCGGGATCCGCAGGCCGGGTTGGGACGGGAAACGGCGGACGACGCCCGGGAACACGCCCAGGCCCGGCCGGTCGGCTTCCTCGGAACGCTCGAACAGGACCTGCAGTCCCATGCAGACCCCGAGGAACGGACGGTCGGCCGCGATCCACTGTTTCAGGAAGGATTCGAAATCGTTACGGCGGATGCAATCCATGCAGTCCGCCATGGCGCCCTGCCCCGGGAAGACGACCAGCTCGGCCTTCTCGGCCTCGGCCGGCGTGGCGGCCAAGAACGCATCGGCGCCGGCGGCGACCATGGCGCGGCTGACGCTGCGCAGGTTGCCCATCCCGTAATCGATGACGGCCACCCGCGGGCGGCGCGCTGTCGCGGAGGCTTCCACGGTCAGGCCAGCGTACCCTTGGTGCTCGGCACGCGGCCACCCTGGCGCGGGTCGACTTCGAGCGCCTCACGCAGAGCGCGGGCGAAGGCCTTGAAGAGCGCTTCGGCGATGTGGTGCGGCTCGTCGCCGTACTCGAGCTTCAGGTGCAGGTTGCAGCCGAGCGAGTTGGCGAGGCCCTGGAAGAACTCACGGACCAGGGCGATGTTGAAGTCCTTCACCATGTAGTTGGTGATCTCGACCTGGTAGACCATCATCGGACGGTTGCTGAGGTCGACGGCGCAGCGGGCCAGGGTCTCGTCCATCGGGAGGATGAAGAAACCGTAGCGGCGGATGCCGGCCTTGTCGCCGAGCGCTTCCTTGATGGCCTGGCCGAGGACGATGCCGACGTCCTCCACGGTGTGGTGGTAATCGACGTCGGTATCGCCGGTCGCCTTGACCTTGAGGTCGACCAGGGAGTGACGGGAAAGGAGCGTCAGCATGTGGTCGAAGAAGGCCACGCCGGTGGCGATTTCCGAGGCACCGGTACCGTCCAGGTTCACCTCGAGGGCGATCTTGGTCTCGGCGGTATCCCGTCGGAGGCTGGCTTTGCGAACGACTGCGCTCATACCCCTGTAAATCCCCGCGGAAGGCGGGATTGTCAACCTCACCCTTCCATCCAGGCCGCCACGGCCGCCAGGAACGCGTCGGTTTCCTGCTCCGTGCCCACCGAGATGCGCAACGACTTCTCGGTGAGGCGATGGTTCGGGAAACGGCGGACGAGGATCCTGCGGGCGCGGAGGAACTCGAAGCAATGCGCCGAGGTCTCGGCGGAAGCGGCGCGCTTCGAGGATACCGGCGTGGCGAGCACGAAGTTGCCGGCGGCGGGATTCACCTGCCAGCCGAGCTTGCGCAACGCCGCGGCCAGACGCTCGCGCGTGGCGCGCACCTGCGCGACGGTGACGTCGAGCCATTCGCGGTCGTCAAGGGCGGCGGCGGCGGCGGCCTGCGCGAGGCGATCGACGTTGTAGCTGTCGCGCACGCGGTGCAGGACCTCGGCGACGCCGGGCGGACAGAGCGCGTAACCGACGCGCAGACCGGCCAAGGCGTGCGCCTTGGACATCGTCCGCGTGACGATCACGTTCGGCAGCCCGCGGGCGAGCGCGACGCAATCGGCGTCGGCGAACGCAGCGTAGGCTTCGTCGACGACGAGCATGCCCGGGAAGGCCTTGGCGACCGCGCGGACGACGTCCGGCGTGAAGGCGACGCCGAGCGGCGCGTTCGGATTCGTCAGGAAGAAGACGGCGGCGCCGCACTGCGCGATGGCGTCGATGTCGACGGCCAGCTGCTCGGTGACCTCGACCTTGACGACCTCGGCGGCCTGCGCGGCGGCGAGCACGGGATAGAGCGAGTAGCTCGGATTGAGCATGCCGATCGGACGGCCGGGGCCCGCGTAGGCGCGGATGATCAGGTTGAGGATGTCGTCCGAACCGTTGCCGGCGACCACGCGGTCGGCGTCGAAACCATGGAAACGCGCGACGGCCTCACGCAGGGGTGCGGAGTCGGGCGAGGGATAGAGACGCAGCGCGGCGCCATCGTTGATGAGCGCGACCCGGATGGCCTCCAGTGAACGCAGGCTGGGCGGATAGGGGTTCTCGTTGGTGTTGAGCTTCACCCATCCCCCGCCCTGCGGCTGTTCTCCGGGGACGTAGGGCGACATGGCCGCGACGTGCGGGTTCGCGGCGGGGATCTTGGCGGACATCAGCGTAACTTGAGTTTGGCGGCGGCGAAATCCTGGAGCAGCGCGCGCGTCCTGGCGGCGTCGGCGCTCGCGACGACCTTGGCGGCGAGCTCGCGGAGCTCGGTGGCGGCGGAATGGCGCAGCACGAAACGGACCTCAGGCAAGGCGGCCGGGCTCATGCTGAGCTCATGCACGCCGAGGCCGATGAGGAGCGGCGCCCACAGCGGATCGCCGCCGAGCTCGCCGCAGACGGCGGCCGGGATGCCCCGCTTCTGGGCGGCGGCGAAGATGACCATGAGCGTACGCACCACGGCCGGGTGGCACGGGTCGTAAAGGGAGGCGACGCGCTGGTTGCCGCGGTCGACGGCCAGCAGGTACTGCACGAGGTCGTTGGTGCCCACGCTGAAGAAGTCGGCCTCGGCGGCCAGTTCGTCGGCGACCGCGGCGGCCGAGGGGATCTCGATCATCGCGCCCAACCTCAGGGGCGCGACGGGACGCACGCCTTCGCGCGCGAGCTCGGCTTCGACGTCACGGAAGATCTCCTTGGCGCGACGCAGCTCCTCGACGCCGGAGATCATCGGGAACATCACCTGGACGGGGCCGTGGGTCGCGGCGCGGATGAGGGCGCGCAGCTGCGGGCGGAACACGTCCGGGCGCTCGAGGCAGAGGCGCACGGCGCGGTAGCCCATGAACGGGTTGGCCTCGTCGGCCAGGTCGCCGAGGCGCTTGTCGCCGCCCAGGTCGAGCGTGCGGAAGGTGACCGGACGGCCCTTCGCGGCCTTCACGGCTTCGGCATATTCCTCATACTGGACCTGCTCGTCGGGCCAGCCGTCGAGACGGAGGTAAAGGTTCTCGGTGCGATAGAGGCCGACGCCGCGGGCGCAATAGGCCAGGGCGTCCTCCATCTCGGCCGGGTCGCCGATGTTGGCCTGCAAGCAGAACGCGGCACCGTCGGTCGTGAGGTCGGGCAAGGCGACTTCCGAGAGCACGCGGTCGCGGCGGGTGCGGATCGCCTGTTCCTTGTCGCGATAGCCTTCGATGGTCTCCGCCGTCGGATTGATGATGACGAGCCCGGATTCCCCGTCGACGAGGATGACGTCGCCTTCCTGCACAGCTTCCATCAGTCCCTTGACGCCGACGACCGCGGGGACGTCGAGCGAACGGGCCATGATCGCGGAGTGGCTGGTACGACCGCCTTCTTCCGTCACGAAGGCCAGCACCCCGCCGTCATGCAGGCCGGCGGTGTCGGAAGGCGTGAGGTCGCGGGCGGCGACGACGTGTTCCTGCGCGGCCTGGCCGACGCGTTCGGGTTGCGTGCCGAGGAGCTGGTCGAGCACGCGGCCGGTGACGTCGCGGATGTCGGCCGCCCGCTCGCGCAGGAAGTCGTCGTCCATCTTCTCGAAGATCTCGATGTAACGCTGCGCGACCTCCTGGAAGCAGAACTCGACGTTGAAGCCGCTGCGGCGGACTTCCTTGCTGACGTCGTCGATGAGCGCGACGTCCTCGAGCACGAGGAGATGCGCGTCGAAGATGGAGGCCTCCGACTCGTTGAGCTTGAGGGCGACGTCGTCGCGCAACTTCGCAATCTCCTGGCGGGTGGCGGCCAAGGCGGCCTCGAGACGGCGGATCTCGGCTTCCGGGTCGGCGACCTTTTCGCAAGACACGATGGCCATGCCCCGCATCAGCGGGTAGGCGGGACCGCGGGCCACTCCGGGAGCGGCGGCGATGCCCTTGAGGCGTACCTCGGGCCTATGGTTGCCGGCCTTCATCCGTGCGTCAATTGACCGCCACGGAACGCAGGAAGCAAGGCAGGAGTCGGGCTCAGACCTCGACGGCCGTCGGCTCGTCGGCCGGCATGGCCATCTCCGGCATGACCAGATTGGGCATGGTCAGGTCAGGCACCTCGACGGACTGCGAAAGATCGAAATCCTGGACGGCGTCGGTCACCAGGCGCAAGGGCATCTCGGCGGAACCCGGGACCGGCTCCTCGGCCGCGGGAGCATCGACGTAGGCCAGGAGTCCGGAGTATTCGGCCGGGATCGTGACCTGCAGCTCGACGAGCACGAGGGCGAGCAGGCAGAGGTGGGCGAAGGAACGTCCCATGCGCTGACCGAAGGCATGGAGCCAGGTCATCACGCCGGCCAGCGAACGCTCTTCGCGTCGGCTGAGGAAACTGAGCTGGGCCTTGTGGAGGCGGACGTGGGACTGGAAGCGGGCGCGGAGTTCGGCGGACCGTCCGAGGGCCGCGCGCAGCCGGGCGACCTGCGCCTCGGAAGCGTTACCTTCGAGGAAAGCGGCGACCAAGGATTCGAATTCGGAGGCGCTCATCCGCGGAACTCCTCTCCCATGAGTTCGCGCAGGGCTTCGCGGGCGCGGTTGATGCGGCTCTTCACGGTACCGATGGAGAGGCCGAGGTCTTCGGCGATCTCTTCATAGGACATGTTGCGGACGTTGCGCATCGTGAGGATACGAGCGTGTTCCGGCTTCAATTGTTCCATGCATTCCGCCACTTTGTTGACGAATTCGTTATGCTGGGCCTCATGACCGGGTCCCTGGGCCCCGTCCGAAAGGATGTCATGAAGGGTGGCGCCGGGATCGTCGCCCAGGTCGGCGTCCAAGGACATGGACTGGTCACGCTTGCGACGGCGCCAGTACCAATAGCGGTTCCGGGCCAGGTTCGTGCCGATCTGATGGATCCAGGTCGAAAAAGTGGCCGTTCCGCGGAAGGAAGCCAGCACCCGATGGGCGCGGATGAAAGTGTCCTGCGTGATCTCTTCGGCGTCCTGGCGGTTACGGAGCAAGGAGAAGACCTTGGCGAAGATCCGCCCTTGATACTTCAGGACCAATTCGTTGTACGCCGAGAGATCCCCCTGACGGGCGCGGTCCAAGGCGGACTGGTCGGCTTCGGTCTCCATGAAGGGAAGATTAAGGGGGTGACGGAAAACAGGTCGGAATCGACCCATAATCGTGGTGACATATCTTTACAATTCCCCCTCCCTAATCAACCTATTTCAGACCCCACCTCGGAGCCGATGTTCACTTCCAGCAAGAAAAGCCCCACCCTCTCCTGGGTAGACTGCCTCAGCGGGGCCCGCGGACTCATCGACCGCCTCCCTTCCGCCCTGCCCGGCGATGGTGCCAACCCGTCCCTCTCTCTGGTCAGAAGCGGCGAAGCCATCGGTCTGGAGCCCTCCGGGCAAGGCTCAGCCCTGGTCAACGGAGCGCCGCTGCTCCGACGCCTCGAAGTCTCGGAGGCCACGACCATCCAGCTGCCCTCCGCCCTCCTCGTCGCCGCGCCGGGCGAAGAGGCGAGCTTCCCGTTCGTCCGGACCGACCTCTGGGTGCTGTTCGACGCGCAGACGGGCGATCAGCTGGGCGAATTCCCGCCGACCCGGCTGCTCGACGTCGCCCAAGAACTCGGACGCGCGACCGACACCCTCGCATGCACCCCGCAAGGACTGGAGGTCGGCTTCAGCCTTTCGCAGATCGCCCCCCTCCTCGCCCCGCCGGAGGAAGCAGCCGTGCGGCCGAACGGCAAGAACCTGCTCGCCGCCGAACAGAACCGCGGCGCCCATCTCTGCCCGGTCTGCTGGACGCGCTTCGACGCCGGCGACGCGCTGAGCATCGCCGTGCACGAAGACCTGCGCGGCGACCCGATCCTCGGTTCCGACGCGCGCCTGCGCTTCCAGCCGACGCGCTTCAACGACCAGGGCCTCGCCCTCGACCCCATGGGCCTCGCGTGCACCGACATCGCCTGCCCGCACTGCCGCCGCCAGCTGCCGCCCGGCTACCTCGACCGCCCGCACCGCATCATCTCCCTCATCGGGGCGCCCAGCGCCGGCAAGTCCTACTATCTCGCGGTGCTCACGCGCACCCTCCAGGACCGTTTGCCGGAGGATTTCCATCTGGCGTTCAAGGACGGCGACCCCAGCGGCAACATGCTGCTCAACCAGATGCGCAACACGCTCTTCTCGGCCGCCACCCCCGAAGACGCCCTGCTCGGCAAGACCGCCCTCGAAGGCGCGACGTACGAAAAGCTGCCGCGCCTCGGCCGCATGGTCTCGCTGCCCCGCCCGTTCATCTACTCGATCAGCCGCGCCGGCCAGCAGCGCAACGAGACTTCCGTCATCCTCTATGACAATGCCGGCGAGCACTTCGAGCCGGGCATCGACATCCATGACTCGCCGGGCGCCATGCACGTGGCGACCTCCAGCGGCCTGATCTTCCTGTTCGACCCCACCGCCAACGCCCGCTTCAAGTCGAAACTCGTCGGCGTCGAAGATCCCCAGCTGTCCCTCAAGGGACGCATCGACCAGCAGGACAGCATCCTCGCCGAGATGGAGACGCGGATGAAGCGCGTGCTCGGACTGGCGCAGGACGAACGCATCAAGACCCCGCTCGCCTTCGTCGTCGGCAAGTCCGACACCTGGGAGAAGCTCCTGAGCTCGCCGCTCGAGCCCGTCGTCAAGGCCGGCGCCCTCGACCTCGCCGCCGTCGCCCGCAACTCCGCTCGCGTGCGCGAGGTGCTCATCGCGCTCTGCCCCGGGCTTGTGGCCTCGGCGGAGTCGCTCGCCGAGCAGATCAGCTACTTCGCGGCGACGTCCTTCGGCCACACCCCGGTGATGATCCAGGCCGGCCTCAACAAGGGTCGCATCGCCCCCGACCCCCAGCGCCTCGCGCCCGCGCACGTCGAGGAGCCCCTCTATTGGCTGATGCACCTCGCCTCCCCGGCGATGTTCCCTTCGTCCGAAAACTCCGTCCGCTGATGCCCCTCCAACTTATCTTCACGTCGGCGGCCCAGGGACTCACGCCCGGACGCAGCGGCTATTGCACCGTCGCCCGTCACCGCGCCCTCCCCGACCGCCTGGCCCAGCTGCTCGAAGCCATCGGCACGCCCCACGAACGTCCCGAAGGCGCGACTTTCACGTTCCGACAGCTCGAAGCCGGCGGCAAGAATTGGTGCGTGCTCTCGCGCTTCGTGGCGCGCGGCCTCGACTACACCCAGCGCGACAACCGCCTCGCCCACCACCTGATCTTCACCCTCGAGGAAGCCGCCGTGCTCCCCCCTCCCGCCGCCGTCGCCGGCCGCTGGAAAGGCTGGCGCGACGAATGGTCCGGCGCCCCGAGCTGGCTCGAAGGCGAAGAGCGCCCCCTCCAGCTGGAAACCCAGACGCCGCTGACTCCCGCCGTGACCTGGCGCGAGGAAACCGGCACGGGCGCCAAGGCCGCCTGGCTCGTCAACGCCTCCGGTCCCGCCGCCGTCGGACTGCTCAACCCGCCCGAGACGACGCGCCTGCTTCGCCTGCTGGCCGAAGCTTCCGCGCTGCTCGGTAAATCCGCCTGGGCCGCCTCGTTCACCACCGACGCCACGACCACCGGGAGCGACGGCTTCCTCTGGGCGGTCCATGCGACCTCCGCGCCGGTGACCATCGACTTCGCCACCGCGAAGGCGATGCCGGCCCCCTCGGGCGACGCGGCACGCCAAGCCGCCGCCGGCCTGGCTTCGCCCAAGGGCGGCTCCGCCCAGACTCAGCGCCGCGCCGCCGCGCCGGCCTCGGCCGCCGCCGGCAACCACGCCGCCTGGATCATCGGCGGCGTCATCCTCCTCGCCGGCGCCGCCGCCGCGATCTTCCTCCTCGGCCGCGGAGGCGACCGCGCCCCCGCCCCCGCCCCGGTGGTCGTCGAAGTCAGGAAAGCGCCGACGGCCGAAGACCACGCCAAGACCGACGAACTGCTGCGCGCCAATCGCGCCCTGACCGACATCCAAGGGCTGATGGAAGCCGACGACTTCATGGGCGCGGCCAAGCTCTGGGCCGAGACGAGCGCCCTTTCACCGACCTTCGTCAGCAACTACCGCGAGCAGATCGTGCCGCGCCTCCACGGAAGCTTCGCTTCGAGCGTGACGAAACAGCTCCTCACCCGGCTGGACCGCCCGGGCGTCCTCAACGACCCGAAGTCGATCCGCGACGCGATCGCCGAGGCGAAGGAAGCGCTCCGTCTCGGCGCCGAACTCAAGGTCCCGGCAAACGAAGCCTGGAAGCGCCTGCAGGGGACCTTGGCCCGGGCCGAATCGCTGACCCGCATCGAGGTCCGTCCGACGATGGTGATCCCCGGCGAATGGCGCACCGGCGAATCCGGCGCGAACTCGCCCTCGCAGGCCGACTTCCCCCTTTCTCGCGGCGCCGTCGAAGCCGTCGCGAAATTCGTCGAGGCCTCCGGCGCGACGCAGCGCGACTCCGTCCAGATTCGCCTCCGCCTCCTCCCCTTCACCTCGCCGCACCTCCGCGACGACGACGTGAAATACCTGAGCGGCGAGATCCGCCGCTCGCCGCAGTCGACCTGGATCGAATCGACGGCCGAACCGGGCAAGCTTCCGGCCATCGGCATCAACCTCAGCACGCGACGCAACGAGGTCTCGCTCAACTTCAACACGGGCGAAGGCGCCCGCGCCGGCGCCAACCGCCTCATCGAGGTCATCCTTCCGAAGGGCGAGCGCCAGTGCTTCGCGCTGATCGGCGACGTCAAGGCGCTGCAGCCGCTCAACCTCGGGCCCGACGCCCTCGTCCTCGACGCCGACACGGGCGTCATCCGCCCGGCCCCTTGGGCCGAAAGCGCGGTCAACGCCTTCATCTGGACCAACGGCTCGATCGGCCTGTACCCCGACGGACATGAGTTCCCGGACCGCGACCTGCCGTCGATCCGCGCCACCCGCTCCGTCCTCGAGACCGACATCATCCGCCTCGAGAACAAGCAGGGGCCCGGCACGCCGCCCTATGAGACGATCGCCCAGCGCCGGAAGCTCTTCAAGGAAGGCAAGCTGATGGAAGCCGGCGCCCCGTGGTCCATCCAGGCGATCGACGCCAACGGCGCCGCGGGCCCGCGCCTCCTCGAGTTCCGCTGAGCATGCAGGTCGAACGGCTCATCGCCCGCATCCGCGGACAGCTCGAACTAGGTACCCCCGACCTGGAGGCCCGCTCGCTCGCGGGCGAATACGCCGCGCTCTGCCAGCGCGCCCGCGAACGGCTCGAACAATGCGCGACGCTCGTGCGCAGCGGCAACGAACACGCCGCCTTCCAGGCCGCGGAGTCCGAACCCGACCTGCTCGGCCTCTGCGCCCTGCTCAGCTTCGCCGAGTCCGAACGCTGGCACGCCCTCTGCCGCGAACGCGGCCTGCCCGCCGGCTTCCCGCTCGACGGCCAGCACGTCCTCGCCGTCGAAGGCCTGTACGGCCGGGAGATCGGCGAAAGCCACCCGCTCTACCGCGACTACCGCGACGCCATCCGCCGGCGCGAAGAAGACCGCGCCCTTTCCGTCCTGCGCTCGATCGTCCGCATCAACCCCGACGACCCCAACGCTCGCTCCGAGCTGGCCCGCCTCTCCGCCAAGTTCCTCCGCGAATCGCTCGGCAAGGTCGCGGCGTTCTTCGAACAAGGCCGCGAAGAGGCGGCCGTCGAACTGATGAACCGCATGGAACGCTTCGGCGCGAACGACCTCGCCGGCGAGCCGCGCTGGGACGACGCCCTCGCCCGTCGCGTGGCCTGGCTCCGCGCCAAGGCGGCGGCGCAGGTCGCGACGCTCGTCGACGAGGCGGCCGAGGCGCGCGCCGGCGGCCACTGGGAAGCCTGCGCCGCCGCGCTCGGCCGCGTCCGCTCGCTCGAACGCGACCATCAGCTGACCCTCGCGGCCGACGCGGGCGAAACCGTCGCCGCGCTCGAAGCGTGGGCCGGCGAACTGGCCGCCGTCGACGAAGCCGAGGCCACCCTCCGCGCCACGCTCGAAGGGCTGAACGACGAATGGGCGCTCTTGCAGCAGGAAGCGGCCCGCGGCTCGTCGCCCGCCATCCTCATCGTCCGGCTGAGCGCATGGCTCGAACGCGCGACCCCGCAGGCCGAACGCCTGCCCGAAGGCATCCTCCGCGAAGCCCGCGCGCTGCGCCAGAACACCCGCGCCCGCCTCAACCGCCGCTACATGCTGCTGACCACCTCGTGGGTCGCCGGCCTGCTGCTGCTGATCGCCGGCGTCATCGGCTGGAACATCCTCAAGACACAGGAAGAGGAATCGCGCGACCGGTTCTCCGAGGCGACGCGCCTCCTCGAGCTCTTCGACCACCCCGCCGCCCTCGCCGCGCTGGATGAGTTCGAACGCGGCGGGCTGTCCGCCGCCGATCAGGCCGAACGCAAGGCCCAGACGGCGCCGCTCCGCCGGCGTCTCGCCGCCCAGAACGCCGACGAGCAACGCCTCCGCCTGGAAGCGGTGGCGCTCGCCGACCGCCGCAAGCAAGGCCTCACCCTCGGCAACGTCGCCGAGACCGAAAGCCGGGCGGCCAGGTATCTTCAGGAATTCAACCAGGTCGGCGGCGCCCTCCAGGCCAGGCTCAAGGTCATGCTGCCGGATCCCGAAGGGCTCCTCTCCGCCTGCCGCCAGCTGCTTGACCGGACGCGCAACGACGTCGCGACCCAGATCGCCGCCCTCAACAAGGCCATGGGCGACGAGAACGTGAGCGACGTCACGAAAGCCGCGGAGGCCCTCGACCACCTGCGGACGCTGCTCAGGACGCTGACCGACGCCAAGGTCAAGGACCTCGACTCGGCCCTGGCCGCCGCGGACCGCGCCGAACTGCGCCTCGCCGGCGAACGCAAGACGATCGCCGCCCTGAAGAGCCTGCGGCAGGCCGCGGACCTTTCCGGCTACCTCGCCGCCCTTTCCGACACCGCCGCGAACACGGCCGGCGAGAAATCCGACCTCAGCGCCCGCGCGTCCTTCGTCTTCGCGCAGGCGCCGACGCTGCAGGCCCTCCCTCGCTCCGCGCTCGCGCCGCGCGTGGGCGCGATGTGGGACGCCGCCCCGACGGCCGACCCGGCCGGGACCTTCAACCCGGTCATGCTCAGCGAAGCCGAACAACGCGGCCTGCGCGCCCTCGCCGACACCTCCCTCGCCGACACCCTCCGCCGCTACACGCTCAACGGCTATTCGATCCGCGGCGTCTCGCCCGTACGGACCGTCTTCGTCGCCGGCGAGATCGTCGAGACCAAGCGCAACATCACCGACGGCGCCGAGTTCAGCCAGAAGGCGAAGGAGCTGACGCGTGACGGCAACCTCGTCGAGAACACCTGGAGCCGCCGCGAGTTCAACAACGGCGTCCGCGCCGGCGAAGAGATCGTCACCCCTTCGCCGATCCCCGAGCTCGAGGCGATCCGGCAGGTCAGCCGCTTCCAGGACGCGAAGACCGGCCAGCTGATCGAACCTCCCCTCCGCACGATGGACCGCGTCCGCCGCAGCGAGTCGCGGTTCCCCGAGCTGCGCGCCTATCAGCTGCAGGAACTCTACAAGCTCGCGACCGCGCGCCCCGAGGTCTGGGGCCTGCTCTTCTCCCCCTCCGCCCAGCGCGACGCCGACCAGCTCCGCCGCATCACGCAGAACGCGCTCCGCCCTTACGATTTCCTCTTCAAGGACAAGTGGGCCGACATCCAGCTGGAACTCCGCGCCTTCCTCACCCCGCCCGGCGGCGCCGGGTACGCCGAAGAGGCCCGCTTCTGGCGCGCGACGTTCGCCAACCTGCGCAACCGCAAGCTGATCTTCGCCGGCTGGGTCGGCCGCGACGGCAAACCCGAGCTACGCGAGACCCTCAAAGGCAGCGCCCTCTACGGCCTCGACAACGAAGGCAAGGCCACCGTGCTCTTCCGCGTCGGCGAAGATGGCGAACCCAAGCGCGTGGCCGAAGCCGCGCCGCTCACGCCGCTCCTGCGCTACCCCGGCACCGTCGCCGAAGCCGCCCAGACCGCCGGCATCCCCAAAGGCCTGCGTCCGCCCGAAGGCGGCTGGGAAACCCTCCTCCAAGGACGCGATCTCTGAACGATGTCACGTCCCACCCATTTCCGCCTCCGCTGGAAAGGCGCCGTCACCGGCCCCTTCCCGCTCCTGCGCGTCACCGAGATGCTCCGCGCCGGCGAGATCAGCCTGCTGCATAACATCGAAGTGGACGGCTCCTGGATGACGGTCCGCGACTATTTCCGCGCCATCGGCCTCAGCCGCGCCCCTTCCCCCGCCGGCACGGACGCCGCCGCCCTCGGCGCCGACGCGCCGCCGCCTCCGCCCGGCGCGGAACTGCCGCTCGGCGAGACGCTCTCGCCCGACGCCTTGCGCAACGCCGCGGGCGAATCGCTCGAACGTTCCGTGCGCGAAGGCTACCTGTGGTGCGGTTCGACGTTCCTCCTGCCGCCGCTCTTCGCCCTGCTGGTCTATGCCGTCTACGTGCTGGATAACCAGCTCTCGCGCACGATGATCATCCTCCTGCTCGCCTTCACGTCCACGCCGGCGGCGTTGCTGCCGATCCTGTTCGTCCGGAAGATCGGCCTCACGCTCGAACAGGAAGGCCTGTCCGACATCCGTCAAACGCAGGGAAATCTGGCGATCATCCTCGGTTTCCTGAGCCTGGCGCTCTGGATGCTGTGCTTCCTGGTGCTGATTCCCGCCCGGCCCTGACCCTCAATCGGCTTGACGAGCCAAGGGGGCTTGGCTGGACTGACCGAACTCGGTTTTCGGTAGTGTAGCTCAGTTGGTTAGAGCGAGGGACTCATAAGCCCTAGGTCGGCAGTTCGATCCTGCCCACTACCACCACCGGGTGCTGCTTCCGCGCTCAGGCCTTCAGGATGGCCGAGACCGGGATGTCCAGTCCGTCCTTCCAGAGGGCTTCCAGCGCGTAGCTCTTGCGGATGTCGTCGCGGAAGACGTGGAAGAGCACGTCGAAGGCGTCCACAACCGTCCAGCCACTGTCGCGCTGGGACTCGGAGCGGGAGGTCACGCCGACCTCGTCGAGCGCCTGTTCGAGGGCGATGCGCAGGGCGCGCAGGTGCGGCTCCGAAGTACCGGTGGCGATCACGAGGAAATCGGCGACGGACGAGATCTGGCCCATCTCGAGGACGCGAATCTCGACGGCCTTCTTGTCGTCGAGGGCGCGCACGGCGGCGATGAGGTGGGCCGGCAGCTTGGGCATGACCACCATCGGCTTGGCGGCGGCCTTCTCGCCGCGGCTCTTGGCCTTCAAGGCAGGGACGGCGGGAATGACGCGCCGAGCGGGGCGGACCGAGCGGGCGGCCGGCTTGGCCGACCTGCCGGCCGGACGGCCCTTGGCGGTCGGCTTGGCGGAGGGCTTCTTGGTCTTCTTTTTAAGGGCGCACATGGTCAGGCTTGGTAAAGGGAGCGCTCATCGATGTGGCGGGCGACCCCGAGGGGCAAGCCGTTTCGGGGCGAATCACCGCGGCGCAAGGCCTCGCGCAAGGCGGTGGAGGAAACCTGCACGGCCGGAGCCGTCAGCACCGTCAGCCGGATGACCGCCGCCACCGCCGCAGGCGGTACGGTCGAGATGCCATCACGGGACAGGACGGCGAATTCGACCAAGCCGCAGAGTTCGACGACGTCCTTCCATCGGTCGAGCCTCGCCAGCTGGTCGGCCCCCAGGATCCAGACCCGCAGCGCGTCGGGAAACTCCTTCGCCAATTCGCGGGCGGTCTCGACGGACCAGCTCGTGCCGGCGCGCAAGGTCTCGCGCGCGTCCACCACCGCCCACGGATGGTCCGCGAAGGCGAGGCGGCACATCGCCACGCGATCCGCGGCGGAAGCGACCGGCGCACCCGTACGCAAAGGCGCCTGTCCCGCCGGGATGATGCGGACTTCGTCCAAGCCGAGCTGCCGGTACGCGGCCACGGCCGCGGCCACATGACCCGCATGCGGAGGATCGAAGGTCCCACCCAGGATGCCGATGGCAGCAGGCATGACGCATTACGCTCCGGCGGCCGGCCCGTGGCAACCCAAAGCAGGCTTGAGCCCGGGCCCATCCGGCGAAACACTGCCCTCATGGCGTCCGCCTCGCGATTCCTCCCCCCGGGCTTCGATCCCGCGCAGACCGTGGCGGTCATCGCCGGCAAAGGACGCTACCCGTCCTTGCTCGTCGAATGCGCCCGCGCCCGCGGCGCCGACGTGAAGCTGGTGTCCTTCGAGGAAGAGACCGACCCGGCCCTCGTCGCCACGTTCGCTCCCGCCGACCATCGCGCGATCCCCGTCGGCAAGCTCGGCCAGATGCTCGACGCGCTCAAGGAACTGGGCGCCGCCGGCGCCGTCATGGCCGGCCAGGTCACCCCGCGCAAACTTTTCACCGGCATGGTGCCGGACCTGCGGCTCATCGCCCTCATGGCCTCGCTCAAGGAGCGCAACGCCGAGACCATCTTCGGCGCCATCTCCGCCGAGATCGAGCAGGTCGGCGTCCGCATGCTCGACGCGCGCATCTTCCTCGACGACCACCTCGCCTCGCCCGGCTGCATGACCGGCTGGACCTGCGGCATCGGCGACGACCAACTCGCGTTCGGCACGCGGATGGCCCGCGAGATGGCGCGCCTCGACGTCGGCCAGTCCGTCGTCACGGCCAAAGGCACCGTGATCGCGGTCGAGGCCTTCGAAGGGACCGACAACATGCTCCGCCGCTGCGCGCAGACCGGCGGCAAGGAGATGCTGCTCACCAAGACCGCCAAGCATGCGCCGGACTGGCGCTTCGACGTCCCCTGCTTCGGCGTCAAGACGCTCGAGAGCATGGCCGAAGGCGGCGTGACCAAGGCCGCGCTCGAAGCCGACGCGGTCATCCTGATCGACAAGCCGGCGGTCATCGCGCGCGCCAAGCAGCTCGGCATCGACCTCTTCGGCTTCGGCCCGGCCTGAACCCCGCCCATGGACCGCCGCCGCTTCCTCGGAACAAGCCTGCTGGCCGGCCTGGCCGCCCGGGCTTTCGCCGCGGCGCCGGAAGAAGAGTCTTTCGATTTCGCCTACCTCACCGATATCCACGTCCAGCCCGAACTCGGGGCGCCCGAAGGCTTCCGCCAATGCCTGCGGGCCGTGAACGGTCTCGCGACGCCCGCCGACTTCGTGCTCACCGGCGGCGACCTGATCTTCGACGCGCTCGACGTCGGCATGGACCGCATCCGCGAGCAGTGGAAAGTGTTCGACGAATGCAGCAAGGAGCTCGCCCTCCCCGTCCACCATGCGATCGGCAACCACGACGTGGTCGGCTGGTCCGCGAAGTCGCTCGTGAAGCCGACCGACCAGGATTACGGCAAGAAGCTCTTCGCCGAACGTTTCGGCCTCGCCCGCACCTACCGCAGCTTCGACCATAAGGGCTGGCACTTCATCATCCTCGACTCGATCGGCCAGAACCGGGAGACCCTCGAATACGAAGGCTGGATCGACGACGCGCAGCTCGCGTGGCTGAAGCAGGACCTCGCCGCGACCGGCCGGAAGACGCCGATCGTGATGGTGACGCACATCCCTTTCTACACCACCTGGCATCAGGTGCTGAAAGGACCGGACCACCGCCTCGACGGCAAGGCGATCGTGCGCAACCTGCACACGTTCCGGAAACTCTTCGACGCCTACAACGTGCAGCTCGTGCTCAGCGGGCACGGCCACGTGGTCGAACGCATCGAGATCGGCCAGGTCACCTACGTGCAGGGCGGCGCGGTGTCCGGCATGTGGTGGAAAGGCCCGGTCTTCGGCAAGCCCGAGGGCTTCGGCACCGTGACCTGCCGTCGTGACGGGACGTGGTCCTGGAAATATCGCGACTACGGCTGGAAGGCCCGCAAGTAGGGGGCTCAGCCTTCGAAGAAGTTCCAGGCGACGGCGCTTTCGGCCAGCACCCAGGCGGCCGCCAAGGCGAGCACGAGCAGGATCCACTTGCGGTGACGCGCCCAGACGGCGGGCGTCTCGGCGGCGTGGTCCAGCCCGCCGCGCGTGCTCAGGAGCAGCTTCAACCGCGCATGCCAGGCGAGCTTGGTCTCCCGCGAGAGGTCGCGATGCGCGTAGGCGTTCACCCGGTAATCGGGCTTGCGGAACAGTTTGGCGAGACGGCGCAGCACATCCCTTGCTTACACCCTTTACCCACGCTTTACAAGCGAAGCGTCTCTGGGTAAGCCCATGACGTGAAGTCCACCACCCGGTCCCTCCGCGCCCTCAAAGGCGTCCGGCCCATCGTCTGCCTGACGGCTTATGACGTGAGCACGGCCCGCATCGCGGACGCCGGCGGCGCCGATCTCATCTTGGTCGGCGACTCCTTGGGCAACGCGGTCCTCGGCCTGCCCGACACGGTCGGCGTGACCTTGGAAATGATGCTCCACCACTCGGCCGCCGTGGCCCGCGCCAAGACCGAAGCCCTCGTGGTCGGCGACCTGCCCTTCGGCCTCGCTCACGACAGCTTCCCCAAGCTCCTCGGCTACTGCCGGCGCTTCCTCCAGGAAGGCGGCGTCAAGGCCGTGAAGATCGAAGGTGGCGCCACCCTCGCCCCCGCCATCGCCCGGCTCGTCGACGCCGGCATCCCCGTCATGGGCCACGTCGGCATGCTCCCCCAACGCGTCCACTCCGCCGGCTACCGCCGCCGCGGCCTGACGCCCGAAGACCAGCAGAAAGTCCTGATCGACGCCCAGGCCGTGGCCGCCGCCGGCGCCTTCGCGATGGTCGTCGAATGCGTCGATGAGAAATTCATGCCGAAGGTCACCGAGGCGGTGTCGGTTCCGACGATCGGGATCGGCTCCGGCCGCGGCTGCGACGGCCAGATCCTCGTGATCCACGATCTCCTCGGGCTCACCGCCGAGCCCCCGCCCTTCGCTCGCCCCGAAGCCAACCTGCACCGTGACGCGGTCGCGGCCGTCCGCCGCTGGGCCGCCAAGGTGCGCACCAAAAAATCCCAATGAACTGCGTCATCTTCGGAGCCGGCGGCTGGGGTACGGCCATGGCCATCCACCTCGCCCGCCAAGGCCAGACCGTCACGCTCGTGCCGCGTCGCGCCGAGCAGGCCCTCGCGCTCGCGACCACCCGCGAGAACACCGACTACCTGCCCGGCCATCGCCTCGACGATTCGATCCAGATCGGCCTCGAACCCCTGCCGGCGCTGATGGACGCCGACCTGGTCTTCCTCGCCTGCCCTTCGAAAGGCTTGCCGGAACTGCTCGCCGCCATCGGCCCCGCCGTCCGCGGCTCCGGCGCCAAGATGGCCATCTCGCTCTGCAAAGGGCTCGACCTGACCACGCTGCGGCGCCCGTCCGAACTGATGGCCGCCGCCTTCGGCGATGTCCCTGTCGCCACGCTGAGCGGACCGAGCAACGCCGATGAAGTCGCCCGTGGCCTGCCCACGGCCCTCGTCCTCGCCGCCGTCGCCGACGAGACCCTGATGAAGGAAGTCCAGGCCGTCGTCAGCGGACCGACCCTGCGCGCCTATACTTCGACCGACCTCATCGGCGTCGAGATCGGCGGCACGCTCAAGAACGTCTATGCGCTCGGCGCCGGCCTCTGCGACGGACTCGGCCTCGGCTCCAACGCCAAGGCCGCGATGCTCACGCGCTCGCTGCAGGAGATGGCCCGGCTCGGCGAGGCGCTCGGCGCCCGTCCCGAGACCTTCCTCGGGCTCGGCGGCGTCGGCGACCTGATGGCCACCGCGCATGGCTCGTGGAGCCGCAACCGCTCCCTCGGAGAACAACTCGCCAAGGACCCGCAAGGCACGCTCGCCGCGCTGGCTTCGCGCAAGGAGGCGGTCGAAGGCCACCGCGCGGCCGAAGCCCTTTCCAAACTGGCGACCAGCCGCGGCCTCACGGCCCCGATCCTTGCCTGCCTGCACGCCATCCTCTACAAGGGCCTCGATCCTCGCGCCGGCGTCGTCGCTCTGATGACCCGCGACCTCCGCTCGGAGGCATGAGCTCGCCGGACGTCGCCTCACGTCCGTCGCCCATCGCCGGTCTCGGACTCTTCGCCCAGCGGAATTTCGCTCCGGGAGAAAAAATCGCGCCTTATTCAGGAAAGGTGACCGTCGACCGTCCGCCGGCCAAGCCGCCCGGCGAGAAAATCTTCGCCCTCGAGATCGCCCCCGGCAGGTGGCTCGACGGGTCCGCAGCCGACAACCCCGCCCGCCATGCCAACCACGCGTGCCACCCCAACGCCGAACTGGTCTGGCACGAGAAAGAAGCCGCCGCCTGGCTGACCGCCCGGCAGCCGATCGCGCCCGGCGAGGAAATCACCTTCGACTATGGCTTTTCATTGGCCGAAAGCCTCTTTCAGCCATGCGCCTGCGGGGCCGCCGACTGCGTCGGTCGGATTATCGCCACCCCCCTGCGTCCGGCCCTGCGCCGCCACCTGCGTTTTTCGCGTCCAAGGGATTGACCACCCGCAGGGGCAAGGTCAGTTTTCGCAGGTCAAACAGCCCATTTCCCCATGAAAAAAGTCGCCCTTACCGAGCTCGATCCCCGGCTCCAGAAACAGATCACGGCCGCGGACCAGCAACTGAAGACAAACCCCCAGTACGCCGTCGAGGTTCTCACGGGCATCCTGGTCCGCAATCCTGGGTGCATCGAAGTCCGCCGAACCCTCCGCAAGGCCCAGAAGGCCCTGCATGGCACCAAGAAGGGTCTCTTTGACGGCCTGACCGGCGCCCTGACCTCCGGTAAGATCGCCAAGTCCGTGGAAGCCGACCCGATCGCCGCCATCGCCGCCGCCGAGGAGGTCCTCGCCAAGAAGCCGGTCGACGCCAACGCGAACAAGACCATCGCCCTCGCCGCCATCAAGCTGGGCTTCCATGAGCTCGCCGCCTTCGCCTACGAAGAACTCTCGACCAACGAGCCGACCCAGATCCAACACTTCGTCGACCTCGCCAACGTGTGGATCGCCGCCGGCGAGTACGACAACGCCCTGAACGCGGCCGACAAGGGCCTCAAGCTCTTCCCCGGCAACGGCGACCTGCAGGAAGCCGTCCGCAAGGCCTCCGTCAGCAAGACGATGAAAAAGGGCAACTGGGAGGACAAAGGAGACTTCCAATCCAAGCTCAAGGACAAGGACGAAGCCCTCCGTCTCGACCAGTCCTCGCGCGCCGTCACCGACTCCGTCACCGCCCTGGCCCAAGCCGCCGAACTCGCCCAGAAGATCCAGGCTTCGCCGGACAGCCTCGACCTCTACCGCGAGATCGTGCGCATGTTCCTCATCGCCGAAGACCTCGACAGCGCCATCGCCTGGCTCCAGCGCGGTCGCATGACCACCCTCGGCAAGGCCGACACCTCGCTCGAACGTCAGGAAAGCGACCTCATCATCCGCCGCTACGAACGCATCTCGAAGCAGCTCCGCGAAGCCATCACGGCCAACCCGGCCGACGCCGCCAGCAAGGACGCCCTCGCCAAGAACGAGACCGAGCTCGCCGACTTCCGCCTCAAGACGTCCATCTCGCTCGTCGAACGCTACCCGAACGACTTCTCCTACCGCTACGAGCTCGGCACGCTCCTCCTCGCCGCCAACCGCCTCGAGGACGCCGTCCAGCAGCTGCAGTACGCCCAGCGTAACCCGAAGTTCCGCCAGCCCGCCCTGCTCGCCATCGGCCGCGCCTTCACCTTGGGCGGCAAGTACGACCTCGCCGTCGAACAGCTGACCGCCGCCAAGAGCGAAGTCCAGATGATGAACGACCTCAAGAAGGAGATCATCTACGCCCTCGGCGACACCTACGAGAAGATGGGCAAGGCCAAGGAAGCCGTCGACGAGTACAAGATCATCTATATGGCCGACTCCGGCTACCGCGACGTCGCCAAGAAGATCAACGACTTCTACGAACGTCAGAAGGGCGCCTCGGCCTGAGCCCGTCCGCCGCCTTCAAACCCTTGCGGACGGCTCCCACCGCCCGCCTCCCTCTCCCTGCCCATGGCACTCACTCCCTTTAAGAGCAACCTCATCGCCGACGTCGGCATCAGCATGGGAGACGAAGGCAAAGGACGCCTCATCCCGGAGATCGTCCGCGAACTCCAGACGCTCACGGGCCGCCGCGACGTCGTCGGCACGGTCCTCAAGGTCAACGGCGGAGCCAACTCCGGCCACACGGTCGCCGGCCTGAAGCTCAACCTGCTCCCTGGCGGCGTGGCCGAACACGACGTGGCCTGCCTCGCCCTCGGCGCCGGCGTCGTCGCCGACCCGCGCAAGGCCCTCTGGGAGGCCCTGCCGCTCGAGAAGATCGGCATCCCGGTCCTCAACCGTCTGCTGATCGACGAGCGCTGCATGATCAGCGACGTCTCGCACCGCATCCTCGACCTGGCCTGGGAAGACTACCGCATCCACATCCTCGGCCACGAGGCCCGCGGCTCCACCGGACGCGGCATCACCCCGGCCTACGCCGACGAGGTCGGGCAGTTCCAGATCCACTACTCGGAATTCCTCGGCGCGAAGTCCGACTACGCCACCCGCCTCTCGGCCCGCCTCAACCGCGCGGCGTCGATCGTACGCGATGTCTGCCGGCTCTCGCCCGAGAAATGGGCCGGGCTCTTCGCCAAGCTCACCGAGGCCGAACTGCGCGCCAACAAGGGGGCCATCGAGTCCGGCGTGTTCGCGGCCGCCGAATTCGACTTCACGCGTTTCGCCGGCAAGGAACCCTTCACGTTCGACCATGCCGCGGTGCTCGAGTGCTACTGGAAGGCCGGCGCCGCGCTCGCCCACGCCATCGGCGACGTCCGCGAGCGCATCCTCGGCGACCTCGCCGCCGACCGCCGCATCATCGGCGAATTCGGCCAGGCCTACTGGCTCGACAAGCGCGCGGGCTTCGCCCCGAACGTCACGGCCTCCCACACCTATACGCCGGAGTTCTTCCAGTCCGCCGGCATCCCGGTCCAGGCGATCCACACGGTCGGCTGCTGCAAGGCCTACGACACCAAGGTCGGCACGCACGTCTTCCTGACGAAGATGCCCGAGGAACACCCGCTCCAGCGCGCCCTCGCCAAGCTCGAGTTCGGCACCAGCACGGGCCGTCAGCGCATGGTGGGCTGGTCCGATCTCGTCGAGAAGGCCGACGCCCTCCGCTACGGCGGCTACGACGACATCGTCCTCAACAAGCTCGACGCCCTCTCGCCCCACGGCGAATGGAAGGGCGGCGACCTGCTCGTCTGCACGGGCTACCGCGACGCGGCCGGCAAGGTCGTCTCCGGCGTCCCCCGCAACGACGCCGTACGCCGCACGCTGCAGCCCATCTACGCCACTCTCCCGGGCTGGACCGCCGACATCACGAAGGTCCGCTCCTACGCCCAGCTGCCCGCCGAGGCGCGTCGCTACGTGGCCTTCACGATGGCCGAGATCGTCCGCCTGGCCGCCCGCGGTGGCTCCCTGCCCTACCTTCCGAACCTTCGCTACATCGGCGTCGGTCCGGATCCTGACCAGATCATCTCCGACGTCCCCGCGACGGCCGACCTGATCAAGCAGGCCTGAGCCCCTCCGCCGCCGCGCCGATGGCCGACCTCGAGCATAACTTCGCGATCCCGCTCTGGGCGCTCGTCGACCAGTCCAAGGTCGAAGCCGGCAAGTCCGACATGCGCGGCCTGGCCAAGGAACTCGGCAAGTGGCTGGCCCATAACTTCGACGTCGACCACAAGGGCGTCGCGATCGAGGAGCCCTCGGGCACCGAACCCGGCGCGATGCCGATGTTCGTCGTCGCGGGCGTCCGCCAGGACCAATGGCATGTGATGGTCGCCCTCGCCCAGTCCCGCGCCTGTCAGCTGTTCGTGGTCCTTCCGACCGAAAGCGGCGCCTTCCGCCTCCAGGAACTGAACGTCCCGAAGCCGGAGTGATCAGACCGCGAAGGCCTTCACGGTCTCGAGATGCAGCTCGGCCACCTGCTCCAAGGTCAGGCCACCCCACTTATAGCCGCCGGCCAGCGCGAAGATGTGCGGGATCTTCCGCGCCCGCGCCCATTGGACGACGCGCTTTTCGCGCTTACGGATGATGTCCTTGGTGATGCCCTTCATGCCGCCGGCCTTCTCGTAAGTGTCCATACCGGCGTTATAGATCAGGAAGTCCACCCGTTCCAAGGCGTGCAGTGCGTCCTCGACGTGGCCGAGATAGGCCTTCGGTTTCTCGACATCGACGTAGAAGTGCCGGTTCTTGTCGGTCGGCTCCCAGGAATCGAAGGAACTCACGGTGACGTCAGCGAGATAGACCTGCGGATGATCGCCGAGGATGTCGAACGTGCCGCCGCCGGCATGGGCGTCGAGATCGAGGATACCGACGGTCTTGACCTTCTTGAGCGCCTCGAGCGCCGCCAACGCGAGCCCGTTGAACTGGCAGAAGCCGTTGCCGGAGTTACGACGCGCATGGTGCAGGCCGCTGGAGAGGCTGCCTGAGCGTCCGTTCTTCAAGGCCTCCTTCACGGCGTCGCGCATGCCGCCGGTCGAGGCGAGGATGCTGTTCAGCAGAGGCTGCGACCACGGGCCGACCTCCAGGAAGGCGCCTTTGTCCTCCAGGGTGTGGCGGACATACTCGGCCTCATGGATGAGCTCCAGCTCCCGGCGCGTCGCCGGCTTCGGGGCTTCCAGCCAGACCTCCCCGGCCGCGCCCGACTCAATCAGGCCCGCGACCAGCTTGGACTTGCTGACGGTCTCCATCTTGCCGTCGACGGCATAGGCTGGGCTGTAGAAGACGGTCAGAGGAGGATTAGGCATACCTATGTTATGCCAGCGGGCGACCCCCTCGTCAAACGACCGGCCTGTCATAGGTTGCGGTTGGCTTCGGGCCTCGAGTGTTCCACTCTATGACCATCGCCGCCCATGCCTTTCGACCCCAAGATTCCACGAGAATTCGCCAATAAAATGGGGCGCGAAGCCATGCAGATCATCGAGCTCGGCCTCTATGCCACGCCCACCAGCCGCCAGATCGACCTCGCCGACGACATCGCCGCGGCGGTCGCCCGCACGACCCACCTTCCGCCGGACCATCGCCATACCCACCCGCGGACGGGCCGCCACGCCACGGTGATCGAAGTGACCGAAGGAACCTCGCTCGCCGCGGCCCGCCGACACCTCGAGGCCGGCCTCCGCACGGTCGTGCTCAACTTCGCCTCGCCCACGGTCCCCGGCGGCGGCTTCCTCGCCGGCGAACGCGCCCAGGAAGAATACCATTGCCGCTCCTCCGCCCTCTTCGCCTGCCAGGTCGGCGGACCGATGTACGCGTTCCACCTTCATCAGGCCAACGCGCTCCGCTCCGACGCGATGATCTACTCGCCCAACGTGCCGGTCTTCCGCGACGACGACCATCAGCTGCTCGAGGAACCCTTCAAGGTGGCCTTCCTCTCCGCGGCGGCCTGCGATGCCCGCGACGTCGCCCCGCTCGACCAGCCGAAGATCGCCGGCGCGATGGGCGCGCGTATCGTCAAAGTCCTCGCGGCCGCCCAGGCCAACGGCCACGACGCACTGGTGCTCGGCGCATGGGGCTGCGGCAACTTCGCCAACGACCCCGCCCTCATCGCCGACCTCTTCCGCCAGGCCCTGCAAGGTCCGTTCAAGGGCGCCTTCCGCCGGGTAACTTTCGCGGTCATCGATAGCTCGCCCGAACGCCGCTGCCTGAGCCAGTTCCAGCTGGCTCTCGGTCAGAAGGCCTCGCCGCTCAACAACTGAGAGTTAGTTTACTTAAGACGGACAAGGACCGACTCGCCGACCTTGGCGCCAAGGTAATCGTAACCGGCACCGGTGAAGTGGACGTCGAGCGGGGGCTGGAATTCCTTCAGTCGTGGCGTCATCGCGCCGAACAAGTCATCAGTAGGGATGCCGTGCTTCGTCATGACCTCGGCGGCGAGGGCGTTCTTCTCGACGACCGACTGCGCGGTCTGCTTCTGGGCGGGATTGTCAGGGATGGGCGTGGTGCTGGCCCAGATGAGCTTCGCACCCGTCTTCTCGAGGCGGGTAACGATCTCTTCGAGTCGCTTCACGTAGTCGGCCGCGGGCGTGGCGCGGTCATGGATGCCGAAATTGAAATGGATGACGTCCCACTTCCCTTCGCCCAGCCAGGCGTCGAGGTTCTTGAGGCCGGAGGCGGTGGGTCCGCAGTTCGCCGGGGCGCGATGGACGTTGGCCTTGCCCGCGAGCGCCTTACGCGTCGGCTGGGTATAGCCTCGGGACACCGAGTCGCCGATGAGCAGCACGCGCGGCAGCTTCGGGTCATCCTGCACGAAATCCCAGGCGTTGGACTTGCCGGCGATCTTGTCGCGTTTATGCAGCGGCAGGTAGAAGCTGCCGAGCTGTCCTTGCAGGACCTTCTCCCAAGCCTGCTCCTGGGGCGAGAGCTTCGCGACCCAGGCCGCATAGCGTTCGTCGACGGCCTTGTCCTGCGCCGCCTTCTTCGCCGCCGCCTCCTTGGCGTTGGTAGGCTCGCCCTTCGGCGGCTCGGCCGCGACCGACAGGACCATGAGACCGAACAAGGCGAAGAGGGACTTCATAGGGGTTCCCTGATGCAACCAGCCCGTCTCCAACCTTCAAGCCGTCACTGCGGCCAAAGCCTGGGCCAGCAGCCGACGGCGATGCGCCGCCGTCCGCTCGGCGGCCGCCAGGGAAGCCGCCTGCAGTTGCGCCACTCCCTGCAGGCCGTTCGCGGCGGTGACGAAGGCCGCATCTTCCGCCGCCCACAGGCAGGCGGTCGGACCATCGATCTCGGGATGGAACTGCATGCCGAAAGAACGACCGAGACGGAACATCTGCACCGGGCAGGCCGGCGTCGAAGCCAGATGGATCGCCCCGACCGGCAGCTCGCAGGCGTCCCCATGCCAGTGCAGCACCTCAATGCTCGCCGGCAGGCCGCGCGTGATGAGATCCGTCCCGACGAAATCCAGCCGACCCCAGCCGACCTCCCGCACCCGCGCGCCCGCCGCATCGGTCATCGGCGCGACCTTCGCGCCGGCGGCATGCGCGATGAGCTGCATGCCGAGACAGACGCCGATGTTCGGCTGATCCTGCGCCATCCGGGAGCGGAGGAGCTCGACCACCGGCGCAAGCCAAGGCGTCCCGGCCTTACCGATGTCGGCGACGCCCATCGGGCCGCCCATGACGACCAAGACATCCTCGGCGCCGAGATCGCCCGGCAGCGGCGCTCCCCCGAAGGCTTCGACGACCTCCACCCGATAGCCCGCCGCCGCAAGCAACTCGCCCAACATGCCCGGTCCTTCGTGGGCGACGTTCGTGATGCAGACGGCACGTGGCATCTTGACCGCGCATGTTCGACGCCGACGAAAGGCTGGCAAGACCGCAGCCCGAGGGGCCGCTTTCTGATTAATTTACGGCAACGGCGAGGGTCACTTCCCCACGCCGCTCAGCGGGTGCTCGGTCGCCGCTTTCCAGGCGATTTCCTGGAGCAGACGGTTCAGCTTCTCGGGCTCCGGGAGCTTCGACAGCTGGCTGACCACGGGCAGTCCGACCGGACTCCGGCGATAGATGACCGCGAAATGGCAGTAGGCCGAAAGCACGCGGATCTGCGGGCCGGGATGGCCGAGGGCATCGGTGAAGAGTTCGTTCTGCGTCCTGATGCCGGGCGCCTCCCCCTTGATGACCTTGTCGCGCAGCGCCAGCACGGCTTCGCCGCTCGGCACGATCGCGATCTTCGCGTTCGGGATACGGGTGTTCAGTTCCCGCACATGGTCTTCGATCAGCTTGAAATAGGGCTCATGCTTCGCACGCAGCTGGACCAGCGTCGCGTTGTCACGGTCGATCGACTTGGGGCGATCACGCGAAAGCCAGAGCTGCGGATCTTCGTAAGGCACCCAGTTCTGCTGGAGGGTGAAACGGATCCTGGGATTATGCTCCAGCCCGAGCTTCGTGAAATTCTCGATGCCCGGATCCGGCAGGAACGTCGGCGCCATCGTGAAGAGCTCGGCCTTGCCCGCTGCGAGGATCGGCTTCGCCTTGTTCTTCTCCGGCGGCAGGTCCCAATGCTGGATGACCTTGGAGCCGCCGATCGAGGAGATCGCGAGCTGCTCGTGGCCTTGGATGCCGGCGGCCTTCGCCATCTCGGCGACCAGCGGCGGCATCCAGACATGGAAACTGTGGCCGGCGGTCAGGACCTTGAGTCCAGCGGGCGGGGTTGCTTGCTCCGCCGCGCCGAGCGAGGCGAACAGGGAAAGGATAAGCAGCAGAAGCGACGGGATGCGCATGCGCCCATCCTTCCGGCCGCCCAATAAGCGTCAATCCCGACCACGCCAGGACGAGCGGCGGTGTCGGGATTGCGTCAGGGTCTATGTCCGAAACACCGCTTACTTGCCCGAACGGTAGGGTCCGGCCGGGAGAGCGTCGGCGCCGGCGGAATAGACGCTGACTTCCGGGAAGTTGGCCCAGGCGTAGCGTACTTCCTTGGGCGCCTTGACGCCGGTGACGGTCACGGTCGCGCCGTCCGCCTTGGCCTGACCGAAGGCCCATTTGTCATCGGCGCCGAGCAAAGCGAAGCCCTTGCCATCCTTCTTGAGCACCACCGGGCGGTCGTAAGTGAGCACGTAGGCGTCGCCCTGGCGTTCGGCCTTCTTCACGCGCGGGGCTTCGCCGGCCTCGCGGGCCTTGTAGACGCGCTGGAGCGCGACGTAGGCGAGACGCTCGCCGACGGGAAGCTTGTCCTTGGGATGGATGTCCTTCTCCTCGCCGAGGTCGATGTTCACGGACATCATCGCGCCCGGGACGTTGTCGGCGATCCACTCCATGGATTCGCGGATGCGGGGCCAAGTGGCGCCCTCTTCGACGGCCAGTTCCGGCTTACGCGCCATGAAGCGGGGAAGCTGGACGATGATGAAGGGGAACTCCTGCCCCCAGGCCTTCTGCCAGGACTTGATCATCGCGCCGAGGACCCACTTGTAGGCCTCGGGCTGTCCGGCGTTGGATTCACCCTGATACCAAATCGTGCCGCGGACGGAATAACCGACGAGCGGAGCGACCATGCCGTTCCAATTCATATGGGGTCCGTTGGACCAGACCGGCGTGAACTTGCCCGCATCCTGACGCAGTTTGGCGAGAACCGCCTTGTCCTTCTCGCCGGCGATCTGGGCCGTCAGCTTCTCGAGGGCCACCGCGCGGGCCTTCATGGCGGCGGCCTCCTTGGCATCGAAATCCTTGGCCTCAGGGACTTCTGCATACATGCCCTTCGGACCCCAGGCCTCGGCGCGCGTGCCGCCGATGGAGGTGTGGATGACGCCGACCGGCTGCTTGATGTTGGCGCGCAGCTCGCGGGCGAAGAAAAGTCCGGTCGCGGTGAGGCCTTCGACGGTATCAGGAGCGGCGAGCTTCCAGGAACCTTGGACGTCATCAGCGGGCTCGGCCTTGGGCGTGCGGGCGACGGTGAATACGCGTAGGCCGGCGTCGGCGGGGCGGGACTTGGCGTCCGCGGCGGCGGTGGTGTTCTTGACGACCCAGTCCATGTTCGACTGACCGGAACCGATCCAGACTTCGCCGACGATGACGTCATGGGCGGTGAAGACCTCTTCGCCCGAGCTGACGACAAGGTCCTTACCCTGCTCGGTCGGCTTGAGGCCGGCGAGGGTCGCGCGCCACTTGCCGTCGGTGCCGGCGGTGGTGGTCGCTTCGACGGAGCCTAGCTTGACGCTGACCTTCGAGCCCGGATGGGCCTTGCCGAAGACGGCGGCGTCGCCGGCCTGAAGGACGGCATGGTCGGAGAACAGGGAGATGAGCTTCAACTCTCCGGCCGAAACGAGCGCGGAGCAGCAAAGCACGAGGAGTGCGAGGCGGGGTAGCATGCCCACAGGACAAGCCAAAGCCACCGGATTGCCAAGACCTAAGGATTGAGCAGACAGACGAAACTAACCCCTGCCGGCGCTGTTATATCAGTACCATGAAGCACCTACCCCTGCTCCTCCTCGCCGCCTCCCTAGGCTTCGCCGCCGAAGAAGCCCCCCGCCAGAACGTCCGACCCGGCGGGCCCGGCCCCGAAGGACGCTCCATGCCGCGCCTCCCGGTCCCGCTCTCACCCGACGAACAGAAGCGCCTCCACGAGGCCATGGAGAAAGCCAAGCAGGATCCGGCCGTGAAAGAAGCCCACGAGCAAGCGGCCAAGGCTCAGCAAGCGGCCATGGAAGCCCAGAAGAAAGCCCGCGAGATCACCGACGACGCCGCCCGCAAAGCCGACCCGTCCGTCGCCCCTATCCTGGAGAAGGTCCGCAAGGCCATGGAGCCGCGCCAGCCTGACCAGCCGGTTCGCCAGCCGCAGGCCCAAACTCGCGGCGAGGCTCCTCGTCAGCGGGAAGGTGGCGAACGTCAGCCGAACGTTCAGCCTGGCCGCCAGCGCGAAGGTAATCGCGAGCCCGGCGCCGAACGCGGCGGCACGCTGCCCGGCTTGACCCCGGAAGAACAACAGCGCGTCCGCGAAGCGATGGCCAAGGCCAACGCCCAACCGGCGGTGCGCGAGGCCCGTGAGGCCGCCGCCGCGGCCCAGCGCAAGGCGATCGAGATCGCCGAAGACGTCGCCCGCCAGGCCGACCCTTCGCTCGCGCCGCTCTTCGAGAAGATGCGTAAGGCCGGCGAACCGCGCCGCCCCGAAGGCGAAGGCCAGCGCGGACGCAAACAGCCCGAATAAGCGGCCGACGCGCCGCGTCCCGGGCCGGCCCAGGGGCCGGCCTTTTTATTTCCCATCTTCGGAGAGTAGGCTCATATTCGCCGTATGCGCCTCCCCACGCTCGCCCTCGCGGCCTTCGGCCTGCTGAACCTCGCCCACGCGGAGGACGCCCGCCTCGGCCCGCTCAAAGACCTCAACGGCTATTTCCCCTTCCCCGCCCCGAAGTCCGTCCAGGAATGGGAGCCGCGCCGTGATTTCGTCCGCCGGCAGCTGCTGGTCTCCCAAGGCCTCTGGCCGATGCCGACCAAGACGCCGCTCAACGCGGTCATCCACGGCAAGATCGACCAAGGCGAATACACGATCGAGAAGGTGTACTTCGAAAGCGCCCCGGGCTTCTTCGTCACGGGCAACCTCTACCGCCCCAAGAATATCACCGGCAAGATACCGGCGGTGATCTTCCCGCACGGACACTGGACCGACGCGCGCTTCCTGATCCAACCCGACAAATACGTCCGCGAGGAGATCGCGACCGGCCAGGAGCGCTTCGAACAAGGCGGCAAGTCCCGCTTCCAGTCGATGTGCGTCCAGCTGGCCCGCATGGGCTGCGTGGTCTGGCAGATCGACGCGCT
>Ga0222712_10000737_pt1 | contig 41649 bp, 41 predicted proteins | sample C33_657DmetaG_FD_165043 | JGI IMG/M metagenome (GOLD analysis project Ga0222712, IMG submission 165043) | Estuarine water microbial communities from San Francisco Bay, California, United States - C33_657D | ecosystem: Environmental > Aquatic > Marine > Unclassified | place: USA: California... | reverse complement strand
ATGAACTGCTGGCCCATCTGCGCGGTGAGCTTGCTGGTGAGCACGCGGCTGACGTTATCCGTCGCGCTGCCCGGCGCCTGGGCGATCAGGATGCGGATCGGTTTTGAGGGATAGTTCTGGGCTGCAGCCGGCAGCGCCACAAGACCGGTCAACAGGAATACTGAAGCTGAGAAGCTAAAACGCATTTTTCCTCCACATTTTTATTGAGAACAACAATGATCGATCAGGAGTTTACTTCAAGCCCGCCACCATCCCTGCGAATCCCATCCGCGAGCGCATGATGCGATCTGGATCAACAGCACATCGCAGTCATGCAATCGCCCCAATATTAACGGGGATCAGGTGTTAATCAGCCTGTCCACGTCGGCAATCAGTTCATCCACCAGCGCAGACAGCTCAGCGATGGTGGATTCCTCCACCTCCAGAAAACCCTCATATTCAGCCAAATTACGCCGGCGGTGAGCGGCATCCAGTACACGCCAGCGCGCATCGGACCACCCGAGCGTATGACGAGGCACTGAAACACCGTAAAGCGGTTTTCGCTACGGTAACCGTGCCAGCGCAAGGCCGCCAGTGCCGCCGCATGGCCCGCACTGTAGGCACAAATGAATCGCGTGGATGCTGAAATACCGGTGACCGCAGCATCCGTCAACGAACGACGCGCCCTCGCCAGCATGCGGGCCAGCTCGGCGCTATTGCGTGGCTCGGTCTTCAACTGACCGATACGCACCAGGTTATCCAGCGCGGGCATGCTCATGCAGGGTTCCGATCAGGGGCAGCAGCGACTGCGCCAGCACGCGATTGACGAACGAATCCGCCTCTGCACGACGCTTGTCGAATTCAGCCCTCGTATAGAGCGTCGGGTTGACTTTGCGTCCGAGCAGTTCTTCCACCGGCAAGAGCACCTCGATCACCCGGGCGAGCGAAAGATTGCTACCCACGATCATGACGTCGATATCGCTGACGGCCGTATCGGTCTGTTTGGCATAAGAGCCATAAATCCACGCCGCTTCAACATCGGGAGCCAGCGCCTGCAAGGCTTCGCGCAACAGCGGCTCCGCACCCAGCGTCTTGCGCGTCAACGCGACCAGCTCGCTGAACACGGGGCTTTGCGGATTGGCGCGAATGCGGCGCAGGTTGCCGACGCGCTCCGACAGCACCAGGCCGGCATCGGCCAGCGAATTCAGTTCACGCTGCAGCGTCGCGCTGCCGAGGCCGGAGAGCCGGCGCAGCTCGCTCAGATAGAACTCGCGCCCGGGCTGGCCGAATACCCAGCGGTAGACCCGGGACTGCCCCTCAGAAAACAGTGCGGTGCTGATCGACATGTCAGGAGTTTAGCACGATCATGCTAATTATTGGCATGATCGTGCTACTTTTAAGCACGATTTAGGGCGCCCCCTCAAATAAAAAATATAAGTTATTGTTTTTATTATATTTTTTAAATAGCGCCTTTATTCCCTTACTACTTCAGTGTCGCCGCAATCTTGCGGATCTCATCCGCCGAACGCTCACCCGCCAGCGGCTCGCGCGGCTGCAGATGACGGCCCATCGCGAGGCCACCGATCAGCACCGGCTCGTAACCGATATCGCGCACCAGATTGGAAGCAATGGCAATCGCCTGCGCATCATCACCCGCGATCGGCATGCCGACCTTGCCCGGGGCTTGCCAGGCCGCGCCCATGCGCGCCGCGCCAATCGCATTAAAGCCGCGCACGATGCGCGCACCGGGCAAGAGCTGCGCCGACATCAGCCCCGCGCCCACCTCGCGCGCCTTGGCGCCGATCTCGCCATCGCGCTGCTCAAAGGGATTGCAGGTGTCGATGACCACCTTGCCCTTCAGCAGATCACCGAGGTCTTTACCAACCGCCGGAACCGCGTGGTAAGGCACCGAGATCAGCAGCACATCACCAAAGGCCGCAGCCTCCTTGGAAATGCCCGCCCGCGCGCCATGGCCCACCTTGGCGGCGAGCGCCTTGTCTTTTTCGAGATCGAGCGACGAGAACATCACCGTATGCCCGGACTTGGCCCAGGTGGTGCCGAGCGCGCTGCCCACATTGCCCGAACCGATGATGCCGATCTTGAGCTTGGTGCCGGCGGTGACGGATTGGGCGAAGGTGGGGAGGCTGGCGAGGGCCAGCGAGGCGGCGGTGACTTGAAGAAAGTTGCGGCGATTAGATTTGCTGAAGGCAGTCATATCAACTCCTTTGGGTTGGCGTCCAGGATGCAATAGTCAAACCTAATGTGCCACTAGGTTTTGCGGTGGAATTGCATAATTTATAGACCTGCAAAGTGGTGCTGGCCTCGTAAATCACCGGACTTTGAACACCAACTTCCCCCGCAAATGCCGCCCCTCGCTCACCCGGTGCGCAGCCTGCGCATCCGCCAGCGCATAGGTGGTAATCTGCGGCAGCTTTACCGCACCTGAAGTCACGAGTTGCACAATGCGGTCGAGGTGGGCGCGCTTGCGGCTGGCGTCGGGCTTGAGCGAGGCCATGTCCTCGTAGGGCGGCGTCGGCGCCGGGCCGTTGATGAAAGCCGCGCGTCCTCCGCGCTTGAGGACCTTGAAGGCGTTTTTCGCGACCTCACCCCCTACGGTGTCGAACACGGCGTCACAGTCCTTCACCACCTTCGTGAAGTCTTCCTTGTTGTAATCAATCACCTGATCGGCGCCGAGGCTTTTGACATATTCAACGTTGGCCGCGCTGCAGGTGCTGATCACCCGCGCGCCGAGGTGTTTGGCCAGCTGCAATCCGAAGCTCGCCACACCGCCCGCCCCGCCCTGCACCAGCACGGTCTGGCCGGCTTTGACCTGCAGCGCGTTTTCAATCGAGACAATCGCTGTCAGCCCGACCAGCCCCAGGGCGGCCGCTTCCACGTGGCTCCATGACGCGGGCTTTTTGGTGACGATGGCCGCGTTGATCGCCACCTTCTCGGCATAACAGCCTTCGTCGCTGTGCACCGATACGCCGAAGACTTCGTCACCCGTTTTGAAATCCGTCACGCCGCGCCCGACGGCGCTGACCACGCCGGAGAAATCCCGACCCGGGATGTGCGGAAACTTTTTGGCGGGGGCGTGGTAGCCCGAGCGGGTTTTCCAGTCGGCGCCGTTGACACTCGCCGCGTGGATGTCGACCACGACCTGGCCTTCATTGGCGACAGGATCGGGCTGCTCGCCGTACTGCAGGACTTCGGGGTCTCCGTTTTGCATGAAGTAAATGGCTTTCACTGCGCGCCTTTCATTTTCTTTTTTTCCTCTTGGGGTTGCTGCGGATGGCGTTGCCCGCGTTGAGCGGGCGATGTGTGTTTGTATCACAGGGGGCGCACTCTTTCCGATACTTGCGTGACGAGTTTCGGTTTGACGGCACAGCCGGCGCATCCATTGATTTTTGTTGGGAAAAGACTATACTTTTTTCAACATGAAACCAGCCATTAAATCAAAGCAAGTTATTGAATCAAAGGCTTTTTCAGTAATTTGCGGCCATAGGGGGGGGTGGGTATTCACCCCGCGGGATCTCTCGCGCCTGGGCGATCCGCGTTCCGTGGGTATGGCGCTGACCCGGCTTTGCCGCAAAGGGGTGATTCGTCACCTGGCCCGCGGGCTTTACGACTACCCCATCGACCACCCGACCTTCGGCCGCATACCGCCTTCTGCGGACGCCGTGGCCCGGGCACTGGCCAAGCGTGATGCCAGCCGCCTGCAGCCCACCGGGGCCTATGCCGCAAACATCCTGGGGTTGTCCGAGCAGGTGCCGACGCGCATCGTGTTTCTGACCGATGGCCCGTCGCGCCGGGTGAAATTCGGTAATCAGGAAATCGTGCTCAAGAAAACCACTCCGCGCAATATGGCCACCGCCGGCCGCAAAAGCGGCGACATCATCCAGGCGCTGCGCCATATCGGTCAGGACCACATCACTGACACCACACTGGCGATCCTGCGGCGGCAACTGACGCCAAAAGACCGTGCGCAACTGCTGAAAGATCTCCCCCACGCGCCGGGTTGGGTGGCCGATATCCTGCGCCGGCTTGCCGCCTGAGCCATGGACGCCTTTGCCCGCCTGCCTGCCGGCGAACGCCGCCTGGCCTGCATCGCGACTGCTGATGCCCAAGGCTTGCAGGCCGCCAGCGTCGACAAGGATTTCTGGGTGTGCTGGACGTTGCGCGCGCTGTTCATGCTCCCCGCCGCGCGCCAGCGCATCACTTTCAAGGGCGGCACTTCGCTGTCCAAGGCCTGGGGGCTGGTCGATCGCTTTTCCGAGGACATCGACCTCGTCGTCGACAAGGACGCGCTCGGCTTTGCCGGGGATGCCGCCCCCGATCAGGCCGCCGGCAGTAACGAACGCCGCCGCCGTCTCGATCGGCTGATGGCCGCCTGTCGTGACTGGGTGCAGGGTGATCTGCAGTCCGCACTGGCTGCGGATATCGCCGCGCGCCTCGGCACCCGCGAAGGCTGGAAGCTCGAAGTGGACCCGGACATGGCTGACGGACAATGCCTGCTGCTCCATTATCCCGGCGCCTTTACTGCGGCTGAAGCCGGTTACCTGCGCCCTGTCGTCAAAATCGAACTCGGCGCGCGCTCCGACACCTGGCCCGCCGCGACGCGCCAGGTCACGCCGTACATCGCCGAAGCGCTGCCGCAGGCCATCGCCGGGGCGCGGTTCTCTGTCACTGCACTCGCAGCCGAACGCACCTTCTGGGAAAAAGCCATGCTGCTGCACGAGGAAACGTTCCGCCCGGCCGACAAGCCGCGTAAGGAGCGCATGGCGCGGCATTACTACGATCTCTGGTGCCTGATCACCCGCGGCGTGGCAGCGCGGGCCATGGCAGATCGCGCACTGTTCGAACGCGTTGCCGCCCATCGTGAAATTTTTTTCAGGCTTGGCTGGGTGGACTACAGCACCTTACGCCCCGGAACATTACGGCTGACGCCGCCGCCGGAGCACCGCGATCAGTGGCGCCGCGATTACGATGAAATGGCCATCGCGATGTTCTATCGTCAACGCCCCGCCTTCGATGAAATCCTGCGCGTTGTCGGGGAGTTCGAGCGGCGATTCAATGTCGGGCCATAACCACTGATAACCACTGTTAACCGGGCAACCAAACCATGGGCCGAAAACTGATCGATACCAATCCCTGCCTGCGCGATCCGGTGCAGCGCGAGCGCTCGGTATTCAAATCCGTTGCCAGTTCATCCGCCATCGAAGGCATTCGCGCGCCGTTTCGTGGCTTGGCTGCTGAAACCATCACTTCCGGCAAGCCCGGGAAACCGGGTAAACGTCTCACCAGGCGTTAGCGCGCTGACCACTCGCACCCCGCTGATAAAATCAGCCGCTGTGCATCAATAACAAAATCAGGAGTGCCTAATGTTCACCCGCATCCTCAGCACCAGCCTCGCTGCACTCGCACTGGCCGCGCCGGCCATCGCCGCGGCGCAGTCTGCCAATTACCCCACCCGCCCGGTGCGCCTGATCGTCGGCTTCGGGCCCGGCGCGCCGGATACGGTGGCGCGTCTGGTGGCGGCGCAGGTGTCCACGCAGATCGGGCAGCAGCTGGTGGTGGATAACCGCCCCGGCGCCAACGGCATCATCGGTGCGGATCTGGTGGCGAAGAGCGTGCCCGATGGTTACACGCTGCTGCTGACTTCGGCCTCGTTCGCGACCAATCCCTTTACCCAGAAAAAACTCCCCTACGATGTGCGCCGTGATTTCACGCCGGTGACCAACGTCGCGTCGGGCGGCGGTTATTTCCTGACGGTGCATCCCAAGGTGCCGGCGAACACGGTGCAGGAGCTGATCACGCTGGGCAAGAACCCGGCCTCCAAGCTCGCCTTCGGCTCCGCCGGCCCCGGCAATACGCTGCATCTGGCGGGTGAGCTCTTCAACGCGCGCACCGGCACGCGCATGGTGCATGTGCCTTACAAGGGCGCGGGGCCGGCGATAGCCGCGCTGGTGTCCGGTGAAATCCAGGTGATGTTCGTGACCACACCGCTGGGCATGCCGCACATTGAAGCCAAACGCATCCGCCCGCTGGCCTACACCGGCCCCAAGCGCGCAGCCTTCATGCCGGATGTGCCGACCATTGCCGAAGCCGGCGCGCCGGGGGCGACAATGGACAACATGAGCTGGTACGGCGTCTTCGGTCCGGCGAAACTGCCGGCGAAGATCACCGCGCGGCTGCACAGCGAATTTGCCGCCGCGCTGAAGCTGCCGCCGATTGTCGAGCGTCTGGATAACCTGCGCCTCGTGCCGGTGGGCGATTCGCCGAAGGATTTTTCGGGGTTTGTCGAGGGCGAGCTGAAGCGCTTTGCGGAGATGGTGAAGCTGTCGGGGTATCAGCCGGAGTGATTGCCGGGCAGTGGCGCATGCGCCACTGCGTCAAAACAAGCGATTCATTAAAACGGCTTTCGCGGCCGTTTTAATTTTTCGCGAGCCCCAATGCAGTCAGTCCCTCTTGCATCAGTTCATGCTGTGCCTTGATGCCCGAATGACAGTCTTTGGCGCCTTTGAAGCTCGCCATCCAGCCGCGGTGCTCGACTTCTTTTTTCCAGTCGGCAGTGTCGGTCATGCGCTTCAAAACGCCTTCCCAATAGGCCAATTGATTGGCCTGCATCGCCTTAGGACCGACCATGGCGCGGAAGGCTTCGATGTGAACACCCTTCGCGCCGAGTTCGTGCAGCGTCGGCACCTGCGCCAAGGCACCGCCGACCCGCTCAGGTGTTGAAACCGCGATTGCACGCAACTTGCCCTCCTGCATCTGCGGAATCAGGCTGGAGGCGGGATTGAGTACGATATCAATATGACCGCCCAGGAGCGCAGCGAGCGCTTGGGCAAAACCCGGGAAGACCACTACTTTCAGTTTTTTCGGGTCTGAGCCTACTGATTTGGCAGCCAGTGCAAGGGCGATATGACCGGATCCGCCAAAGGCGGTACCCACGGCGGCGGTGACGGATGCGGGGTCCTTGCGCAACCGCTCCAGCAGATCCTTGCCATCCTTGATTGGCGACTCGGTCCGCACAGCAATACCCGATGCCTCACTGAAAAGCTGGGCCATGCAGGTCAGATCCGTGTAGCTGAGGGTGCTGCGCCCGGTGATCTGGTTGCTCAGCAGGTTGCCGGTCAGCAATGAAATGTGGTGTCCGCCCGCGCCGTTCTGCGACAACCATCGCCACGCGATGTCGCCGCCCGCGCCGGGCTTGTTGAGCACGGCCATCGGCACCGGAAGCAGCTTGTTGCCGACAATAACCTGTTCAATCGCGCGCACGACCTGGTCGGCACCGCTGCCCGCGCCCGAAGGCGAGATGAATTCAATGGCCTGCGTCGGCTTCCATGCCTGGGCGATCGCGGGGGCATGGGCAAGCACGCCAGTCAACACGGCAACACAGGCAGTACTGATGAGTTTGGGGTACTGATTACTCATGGTTTCCTCTCCGTTTATGTTTTTTGTGTTTGATTGGCACCTGAAACGCGCAGCCTGGATTCAGGACCTTATTGGCGGTTGTTGCATATTGGTTTAATTAATGTCTTTCTTGGCCAACGCCGCCAGTCTGTCGCGCACCAGATCCGCGGTCTTGACGACGTGCCGGCGGATCAGCTCGACCGCTTTTTCGGTGTCGCGGGCCAGCGCGGCATCCATCATCAGTTTGTGTTCGTCCTGCCGCAGTTCCTTGCGCTGCACGCTGGATACGCGCGACAGGTGGCGATAGCAGTCAGCAGCGTCGAAAAGCTGTTCGCAAAAATCCTGGAGCCAATGCGAACCGCAAGCGGCGATCAGTGCCGCATGAAAGGCGCGATGTGCTTTTTCCCAATGCGGGTTGTATTCGGCGCTGCCGCTGCCTTCCACAAATCTCGGCAGGCGTGACAGGCGGTGATAAGCCAGGACCACTTGTTCTTCCCAGGCCACATCGCCATTGGCGATGGACTGGCGCAGCGCGAGTTCATTGATCCAGATGCGTGTGCGAGTGAGTTCCGCAAGGTGTATCTCGCTGAGTGGAGTCACCCGAAACCCACGACGGTCGGCCTGACTGACCAAGCCGTCGCGCGACAACCGGTTGAGGGCTTCGCGCATCGGGCTCAGGCCTATTCCGTAGCGCTCGCAAAGTTGCTGGATATGCAGGCGCTGCCCGGATTCGAATCGTGCACCGATGATTTCTTCGCGCAATCGCTCATAGGCCATCGAGGCCAGGGTCCCGGCGGCGCGTCCGGGGTCAACAACCACTGGGGCCGTGCTTGCGCTGGGGCTGGTTCGTGCGGATTTGGCTTTCATGGCTACCGGGCTTCGTCAGCCCGAATCGATGAATATTGGCAAAGTCTATTTTTATCGATTATATTTAGCAACAAATAATTTCATCGATTCGAGGACCGGACACGCATTGGTTCTGCGCGTTCGCGCCGCCCATAAAACAAGAGCCGTAAACCGGCTTTCCCGACCGACCTTTCAACGTGAGGCAACATGGCACGCATTCCCCTGCTCTCTGAAAACAGCAATCTCAGCGATGAACAACGCCGTGTCGTCGACGGCATCCTCGGGCGGCGGGGCGGCCGCATTCCGGGCCCATACCGGCTATCGCTGCATTGCCCTGCCCTGACCGAGGTCTGGCATCCACTGGGGGAGGTACTGCGCCTGAAGAGCAGCTTTCCGCTGCGACTGAGTGAGTTGGGCATACTGATCGCTGCGCGCGGCTGGGATTGCGACTATGTGTTCAACGCACATATTTCACATGCACTCAAGGGCGGGCTCAGCCAATCGGTGATCGATGCAATGGCCTCCGGCAAACGCCCGGTATTCGAGCAGGCCGATGAGGAAGCCATGTATGACTTCGGCATGGAACTCTTCGAAAACCGCGCCGTCAGTGAAAAAACATACGCCCGCGCGCTGGATCTGTTTGGCGCTCCGGGGGTCGTCGAGATGGCTGCGCTGATCGGTTATTACGCAATGGTCGCCATGTCGATGATTGCGCACGAGATGCCGCTGCCCGAGGGCGCGAAGCCACCACTGGTCAAACGCAAGACGGGGGGATGAGATGCGGATGAACTCCATTTTCCTGCGCGGTGCGTTCTCTGCCGTGTTGCTCGCAGCCACTGCGGCGGGCGCAGCCTATCCCGAACGTCCGGTGCGGATGATCGTTGGCCAGGCCGCCGGCGGCGCCAGCGACATTGTTGCCCGTGTCTACGCGCAGGCTCTGGCGGTGGAGCTCGGACAACACGTTGTGGTGGACAACCGCAGTGGCGCTGGCGGAATCATCGGCGCGCAACTGGTTGCGCAGGCTGCGCCAGACGGCTATACGCTGCTGCTGGGAACCAATGGCCCGATCGCCATCGCCCCGCACATGATGGAGAAAGTCGGTTACGACGCCGCGCGCGATTTTGCGCCGGTAGCACTGTTCTCGCAGGTGCCATACATCACTGTGGTGCATCCGTCGGTGCAGGCCAACACGCTGAGCGAGCTGGTGGCGCTGGCGAAGGCCAAGCCGGGCCAGCTCCAGTTTGCCTCGTCGGGACTTGGCGGTACGCCCCATCTCTGCGTGGAACTGTTGAAGGTGCTCACCGGCATCGACATGCTGCACGTGCCCTACCGCGGCGGCGCGCCGGCCCAGACCGATCTCGTTGCCGGCCGCGTGCAGGTCTATTGCGCCGGGTTTCCGGGGCTGCTGCCGCATGTGCGTTCGGGAAAGCTGCGCGCGCTGGTCATCACTGCGCCCGAGCGCGCGAAGCTGATGCCGCAACTGCCGACGTCGGCCCAGGCTGGCGTACCCGGTTTTGAAGTGAATGCCTGGAATGGCGTGCTGGCGCCAGCAAAGACGCCGCCCGCAGTGATCACGCGCCTGTACGAAGCCACCGTGAAGCTGTCGAGCCGTGCCGATTACGAGAAGGATCTGGAGGCGCGCGGCGTGGAGAAGCTGGTACTGGGGCCAAAGGAGTTTACGGCCTACATACGCACCGAGACAGAGAAGTGGCGCAAGGTGGTGGCAGCCGGAAAGGGGCGCGGCGGCTGAGCACGCCGGCAGCATCTTCGGCACAGCGACGGGAAACTACGACCATGAACATCGCGATACTCGATGATTATGCGGACATGGTCCGTGGCTTTGCGTGCTTTGCCAAGCTCGCGGATCACCGCGTGACGGTTTGGAACGACCACACCAAGGACGTCGATACGCTTGCCTCACGGCTTGCCGATACCGAGGCGCTGGTACTGCTCCGTGAGCGCACGCCGATTCCGGGGGCACTGCTTGAGCGCCTGCCGAAGCTGCGCCTGATCACGCAGAACGGGCCCTATCCGCACATCGACATTGATACCTGCACGAAACGCGGCGTTCTGATCTGCGCGGGACATGCGCGAAAGTCTTACGCGACCGCTGAACTGACCTGGGGCCTGATCCTCTGCTCAATGCGCAACATCCCGCAGGAGGTTGCGCGATTGAAGGCCGGCGGCTGGCAGCAGACGGTGGGCACGGGGCTGCGCGGGCGCATGCTGGGGCTATACGGTTACGGCCAGATCGGCACCCAAGTGGCCGCTTTCGGCAAAGCCTTCGGCATGAAGGTCAAGGTGTGGGCACGCGAGCGCGGTCGCGCCGCAGCGCAGGCTGACGGTTTCCCGGTAGCCGCGAGCGCGCTGGAACTGTTTGAGACGTGCGACGTGGTCAGCATGCACATCCGGTTGACGGCTGAAACCCGCGGCATTGTCGGCGCGCGCGAGCTGGCTTTGATGAAGCCCGGGGCGCTGTTCGTCAACACCAGCCGCGACGCACTGATTGTGCCTGGCGCACTGGCGGCGGCGCTTCGCCTTGGCCGACCCGGCCGCGCCGCAGTGGATGTCTACGAACATGAGCCGGTGGCTGCGGACGAGCCGCTATTGGCGCTCGACAACGCGATCTGCACCCCGCATCTGGGCTATATGGAGCGCGACCAGATGACGGGTTATTTCGACGGACAGTTCGAACGCATCCTCGCTTACGCGCGTGGCGAGCCGATTGATATCGTGAACCCGGAAGCACTGGGACGCTGAGTCCATTACATTCTGAAAACCCGCCGGATTGCCGGCACCCGAGGAGGAGCAACCCATGATCGTCGTTGATACCCATGTGCACGTTTTTACGGATGACCGGAAAAATTATCCGCAGATCATCGACACTCCACGCGCGGGCAGCATTCCAAGCATCAAGGAAATCGGCCAGACCGAGTGGCCTCTGACGACCACTGAAGTGCTGATCGAAGAGTACAAAAAAGCCGGCGTCGACAAGGCAACACTGGTGCAGGCTTATTTTGTATACGAATATGACAACAGCTACACGATTGATGCCGCCAACGCCCATCCCGACCGATTTGCCAGCGTGGTTGTTCTGGACCCGCTGGACCCCAAATCTCCGGATGTACTGTCCGAGATGGTCACCAAACAGAACGTCGCCGGCATTCGCTTCATGCGCGGCCGGCTGCCGGAGAGTTCTCTGGGTAATCCGGCAACCTACGGCCTGTGGGCGCGCATTGAGCAACTGAACATCCCGCTCGCCATCAACGACCGCATCCACGAGATTGAAAAAGTGCGCAAACCGATGGAGAAGTACACCGGCGTCAAGGTCGCATTCGAACATGCCTGGGGTCACAAGGTCGGCACACCGCCCGATTTCAAACACCTGGACCCGTTGTTCTCGCTGGCCGGGAATCCCAATGTCTACATCAAGACCGCAATCAACAATATTGCTGCAGCTCGCGATGAAGGCGGTACGCCTCAACAGCTTTACACCCGGCTGGTCGAGATCTTTGGCGCAAACCGCATCATGTGGAGTTCGAATTCGCCGGCTCATCCGCGCTTTGGCAGCGTCAAGGAGCGACTGGATATCACCAAGAAGGAACTGGCATTTCTGGGACAGAACGAGCAGGAATGGATTTTCGGAAAGACGGCGATGCAGGTTTATCCGACGCTGTCGGGTTGAGGCGTTCTTCGGAGATTGTGAACCTATCGGGGTATCAGCCGGAATGAGCGGGTAGGATGGCGGGAGTCATTACCCTTACCGCCACTCGAACATCGCATCATCATGACAATAAATTCCGCACGACCCGCTGAACCGGCGCCCCTGACGGTGTTCTACGACGGCGCCTGCCCCTTGTGCCGGCGCGAGATCGCCTTTTATCAGCGGCTTGACCGCGCACAGCGCCTGGTCTGGCGTGACGTGGCGAAGACTGTGGAATGCCCGGACGGTTACTGTCAGGCCGATCTGCTGGCGCGCTTTCATGTGCGCACTGCCGAGGGCCGCATGGAGAGTGGCGCACGTGCCTTTGCCGCCTTGTGGATGGCGCTGCCCGCACCCTGGCCGTGGTTCGGGCGCATCGCGCAATGGCCGGGCATCGGGTGGCTGCTCGAACGGGCTTACCGGCTGTTCCTGCCGCTGCGCCCGCTGTTCCGGCGGTGGGCATAAACACAACTTCGCGCAGGCCAACGCCCGCACTTGTGCTGCCCGTGGCGTTTATTGAAGCGGAATACGCATTTAATGATCAAAGGGCGTGGTCATGAAGCGCTGGTTACCGTTTTTATTGATGGGGATTTGCGCTGTTGCGCAGGCACAGACTGTGCGCGAAGCGCTACCGACGGGCAGTTACTGCCGCGGCAAGGATCGCGTCGAATACACCCTCACTGCCGGTGATGTGGAGCTCAAGCACGGCAAAAAAACCTATTCCGGGCCGACAGCCTATTCCTGGTTCGGCAAGGAAAAACCGCCGAAAGGTTTTATAGTGGCTTTCCTGATCGGCGCGCCGGGCAAGGAAGCGCTGCTGTTTGAAGACCGGCTCGAGTGGCACAATCAGGTCTGGAAGCCCTGCCCCGCGCCGAAGAACTAGCCCCGCTTCATCCGTGAAAGGATCCGCTGTGAACCGTATCTCGAAATTGGCCTTCATCGCACCCCTTCTGGCGCTGCTGCTGGCATCCTGCCAGACCACCACTTATGAATTCGTCGTGCCCGCCTCCGATTCGGGCAAGCTGTGTGTCACGCAATGCGCGGGCATCCGCGAGCAGTGCCGCGGCAATGAGATGCAGCGCGCACAAAGCGACAAGGCTTTCTGCGAGCGCAACGCCGAATCCGGCTATCGCGCCTGCCTCGCCACGGCGGCGTCGAACAAAACCGATCCCGGCAAATGCCATCGCCCGAGTTGTTATGCCTCGGTGAACCACTACCGGTGCGAATCCGAATACCAGCAGTGTTTTGTGAATTGCGGCGGCAAAGTCATCCCGCACACTAAAAAATAATAATTAATTCAAATACTTGCCGATATGAGTCACTCCGACCTGCACTACCTCCCGATTGCTGAAACCGCGCAGCAGATCCAGTCCGGCAAGCTGTCACCGGTGGAGCTGACCCAGGCGCTGCTGTCGCGCATCGGCCGGCTCGATCACCGGGTGCAGGCCTTCATCACGCTGACGGCGGATCGCGCACTTGCTGCTGCGCGCAGCGCAGAGGCGGAAATCCAGCGCGGGCACTATCGCGGTCCGCTGCACGGCATTCCCTTCGGCCTGAAAGACATCTACAACACCGCAGGCCTGCTGACCTCGGGTGGCTCTGCGGTAGCTGCTGACAATGTGCCGACCGAAGACGCCACCGCCACGCGCAAGCTGCTGGAAGCCGGCGCGATTCTGCTCGGCAAGCTGCAAACGCACGAGTTCGCGCATGGCGGGCCGTCGTTTGATCTGCCCTGGCCACCGTCGCGCAACCCCTGGGATCTGTCGCGCTTTACCGGCGGTTCATCGAGCGGCTCCGCTGCCGCGCTGGCGGCAGGCTTCATGCCGGCGGCGATGGGCTCCGATACCGGCGGTTCAATTCGCGGCCCGGCATCGTTCTGCGGCATCACCGGGCTGATGCCGACCTACGGACTGGTCAGCTGTGCGGGTGTGATCCCCAACTCCTTCACCTTCGATCATTGCGGGCCGATGGCGCGCAGCGCGGAGGACTGCGCGATCCTGTTGCAGGCGGTAGCCGGCTACGACGCTACCGATCACGGCAGCATCCGCTATCCGGCGGTCGATTTCAGTGCCGTACTGAACCAGCCGGTGCGCGGCCTGCGCATCGGCGTGCTGCGTCATTACTGGGAAGAAGACATCCCGGCGATTCCCGAACATGCGCGTGCTCTTGAAGATGCGGTGAAAGTATTTGAATCGCTGGGGGCAACCGTGAGCACCTGCCGCATCCGCCCGGTGCAGGACGGCTTTGACATCAAGGTGGTGATCGCCGAAAGCGAAATCTTCTCGATTCACCAGGAAAACCTGATCCGCAGCCCGGAGAAATTCGGTCGTGATTTCCTCGGCCGCGCGTTGCCCGCCTGCCTGTTCCAGTCAGCGGATTACGTGCAGGCGCTGCGTGAGCACCGGCGTTATCTCGAAGACATGCGCCCCGTGTTCGAGCGCTTTGATGTGCTGCTGGCCAGCGGTTTCGGTCCGGCGCCGCGCTTCGAGGATTACCGCTCGGAGAATTTCTGGCTCAAAAGCAATGTCTGCACCCCCGCCAACACCGGCCGCACGCCGGCCCTGGCACTGCCCTGCGGATACACCGCCAGCGGTCTGCCGCTGGGCATGCAGTTGATCGGCCGGCCCGGCGACGATGCGCGCGTACTGCAGGCGGGCCACGCTTTCCAGCAGGCCACCGACTGGCATCGGCGCCGCCCGCCGCTGAGCGAAGGCGATGCCCTACCCGCGCCGGATCTGCAGGGGAACGAACCGAAGGCCTCAACGCTCAGCGCGGCGATGCAGTCGCATGTCGAGCAAATGGCGCTGCAGGCAGGCCTCCAGCTCAACGAACGGCAGATGATGATCCTGCTGGAAAACGCCCCGCACGCGATGGCGATGGCGGCGCGCATGCGCAAGTCGCGCGACCGCATGGAGCAGCCGTCGCTGGTATTCCGTTTCGATTAAACGTTTGCGGAGCGCTCAGCGCGCGGACAGCACGGCCTCGGCCCAGGCTGCGTCGCGGTAAAGCCCGAGGTCGTTGCCGCAGGCGGCCACCAGCTGCACGCCGATCGGCAATCCGGCCTGCCCGTTGCCGCAGGGCAAAGTCACGCAGGGCATCTGCAGCAGCGTCCACATCAAACCGAAGGTTGGTTCGCCGGTGCCGGCAATATCCGGTGCTTCGCTGGGCGCGCTCGGCGCCATCATCAGTTCATACCCGGGCATCGCGTCGTCCATCCAGCGCTGGCAGCGTTTTGTCAGCGCGACGGCGGCCTCGTACGCCTGCCGCGTCACCTGCCCGCCGGCGGCGATGCGCTGGGTCAGGCTGGCGGAGATCAGTTCGGGATGGCGGATGCGTTCGTGGCTCAGCGCGCGGAAGAATTCATAGGAGCTGAGGCGGATCTGCACGTCATTCAATTCGGCGAATTCCGGCGGCAGGTCGATCTCCACCACAGTGGCGCCGGCCTTGCGGAAACGTGCCGCGCAATCAAGAAGCGACTGCTGCACCGGCGCTGATGCTGCATTCCACCACGGCGTGCGGCAGAGGCCGATGCGCGGCGCCTTGCCGCCCTTGAACGAGTCTGCACTCACCGGCAGCCCCGACAGCAGCGCCGCGAGCATGCCGGCGTCGCTGACGCTGCGCGAAAGCACGCCGATGGTGTCGAGGGATTCCGACAGAAACTTGATACCGGCGCGGTTGATCAGGCCGAAGCCGGGTTTGTAACCGACGACGCCGCAATAGGCCGCGGGCCGGATCACCGAAGAAGAAGTCTGTGTGCCCAGCGCCAGCGGCACCATGTAATCCGCGACGGCGGCACCGGAGCCGCTCGATGAACCGCCCGGTGTTTGCGTGAGGCGATGCGGATTGCGTGTCTTGTTGGGATGGCGTGTGGCGAATTCCGTCGACACGGTCTTGCCGAGGATGACGCCACCCAGTTCACGGATCTGCGCGACACAGGCCGCATCCGCGGCGGGCCGGTGCTTCGGATAGATCGGCGAGCCGTAACCTGTCGGCATGTCGCAGGTGTCGATGACATCCTTGATGCCTACGGGAATACCGTGCAGCCAGGAGCGCTTCGGTTCACGGTCGCGCGCCCGCGCCTGCGCCAGCGCCAGTTCGGGATCAATGAAGGCCCAGGCCTGTACCTCACCTTCGCGTTGCGCGATGCGTTCGAGGCAGGCCGAGACCAGCGCCTCCGAAGTCAGCGTGCCGGCATGGATCGCGGCGCTGGCTGCGGTGGCGGACAGCAGCGCATGCCCGGTTTGCGGGGGAATCAGATCAGATGCGCCGGGCATGGTTTTCCTTGCGGGCTTATTCGCCGGTGATATTGGCGGCCTTGATGACCTTGGCCCACTTATCCTGCTCAGCGGCCATGATCTTCGCGAACTCCGCACTCGACATCTTGTTGATGTCGACGCCCTGCTCGTTCAGACGCTTGATGGTATCCGGGGTATCCAGCGCAGCACCGAGGCTGCTGTGCGTCGCGGAAATAATGGCCGCAGGCGTCGCCTTCGGTGCGAACACGCCAAACCAGATCTGCGACACATACCCGGGCACGCCGGATTCACTGATGGTCGGCAGGCCGGGCAAGGAGGGATGGGGCTTGGGCCCGCCGACCGCAATCGCCTTCAGGCGCTTGGCGCGGACCTGGCCGATCACGGTCGGAATCGAGCCGAGCTGTAACTGCGTGTGGCCGGCTGCGGTATCGGCAATGGCCGGGCCGCCTCCCTTGAACGGAACATGCGTGAGGTTGACGCCTGCCATCAGCTTGAACAGCTCGGTGCTCATATGCGGGAAGCCGCCGACGCCGGAGGATGAATACAGCAGTTCGCCGGGGCGTTTTTTGGCCAGCGCGATGAACTCTTTCACCGAGTTCACCGGCAGGTAGGGATGAATCACCAGCGCGCTGTCGGAGAAGCCGATCATCGACACCGAGGCGAAGGAATTGACCAGGTCGATGTTCGAATTCTTGCTGATCAGGAAGCCGTAACCCGTGGAGGTCAGCAGAAAGGTGTAGCCGTCCGGCGGCTGCTGTGCGGTGAACTGCATGCCAACAATGGCGCCCGCCCCCGCACGGTTCTCGACGATGAACTGCTGGCCGAGGCGTTTGGTCAGGTCGGCAGCCAGGATGCGCGTGACAATGTCGGTGCTGCCGCCGGGAGCCCACGGCACGATGATGCGCACCGGCTTCTCGGGCCATGCCGCATGGGCGCTCATGGATGTCAATGCGACTGAAGCCGCGACGAGAAACGCACCTGCCAACCTGACTGCTGCGACTGCTTTCATGTAGCCTCCGATTTTTCAGGATTGCAATGGCGCGCTGTTGAATGCGGCCACCGTGTTCAGCCTGCCTTCTCATTGCAAGAATCAGACCTGCCGGAACCTGTTGCTGCTTTTTTTATGCTTTTGCCAATGATGCCCTGTTTTTCGGGCTGCGTTCAGACCGGCAGCACCGGACGTTTTGCCGTCCAGGACATTGCCGCCTCGTAAGCCGCACCAACACGATACACCACCGCCTCATTCCAGGGCGCAGCGACGATCTGGATGCCGAGCGGCAGCCCTTCCTTGCTGAAGCCGGCCGGCACGGCCATCGCCGGGCTGCCGGTGACATTGAAGGGCGCGCGCGCCTGGCGGCTGTAAATGAATTCGCAGGCCTCCTGGTCATCGATACGCACTGCGGGATCATGAGCGCTGGCGGTGACAATCACATCGACGTCATTAAACAGCGCATGGAAGTCCGCGGTGAACTTGCTGCGCATGCGCAGCGCGTTGATGTAGTCGCTGGCACTGTACATAGCCCCGTACAGAAAACGCTGTCGGGTGATGTCGCCGTAATCCTGCGGCCGCTCGCGCAGCCATTTCTGGTGGATGGCATAAGACTCCGAACCCATGATGATACGGTTACAGGCCTGGAACTGACTGAGCGGTACGGTTTTGACTTCGGTGACCTGCGCACCGAGTTCCTGCATTTTCATCACCGCGGCATCGACGGCTGCTCCCATCTGCGGATCAGCCTTGATGTCGTCGTGGTAGAAGTGCTTGAGCCAGCCGATACGCAGGCCCTTGAGGCCTTTCCCGGTGAGCGCGGTGTAATCAACACCTGGCCGCGCCACACTGCCCGGATCAAGTCCGTCATGGCCCGCCAGCACATTGAGCACTGTGGCATTGTCATGCACGGTTCGGGTCAGCGGCCCGACGTGGTCAAGCGAAAACGCCAGCGGAAACACGCCGCGCCGGCTGACCAGCCCGTAAGTGGGCTTGATGCCGGTGACGCCGCACATGGTAGAAGGATTGCGCACCGAGCCACCGGTGTCGGTACCGATGGCGAAGGGCACGAAACCCGCTGCGGTGGCAACACCGGAACCGCTCGATGAGCCGCCGCAGAAGTAATCGCGGTTCCACGGGTTACGCGCCGGCGGCCACGGCAAATCAAAACAAGGCCCGCCGATCGCGAACTCATGGGTCGATAGTTTGCCCATGAACACCGCACCTGCGGCGCGCAGCCGCTGGGTGACGCATGCATCGGCGGTGGCGATGTTGTCTTTGAGGATCGCGGAGTGCGCGGTGGTCGGCAATCCGGCGTAATCAATGATGTCCTTCAGGCCGTAAGGCACGCCATGCAGCGGACCGCGCCAGTTGCCGGCGCTGATCTCAGCTTCGGCACGGCGCGCGTCAGCCAGCGCGATTTCGGGCGTGAAGCGCAGGAAGGCATTGAGCCGGCCGTCGTGACGTTCGATGCGGGCAATCAGCGCCTGCGTCCATTCCACCGGGGAGAGTTTTTTGTCGCGGATCAGCGCCGAGGCTTCCGCAATTGTCAGCCAGGCTAGATCACTCATAGCGACTGCCCCGTTGCCGGGAGGCGCAACACCAGCGCCGGTTCGTCAGCCGGTGTCAGACCGGAAATATCGAGGGCATCGCGCCGCATGTCGGCAACACGTGCGGCATTCAGCAGCTTGACCAGATCCTGATCGGACAGTTTGCGCAGGCCCAGCCGGTCGGCAAGCTTGCGTGCCTCGAGTGCATCTTCCGTGGAAAGTTTTGCCATGAATCCGCCTTGGATGAGTTGCAGACGGCCCGATGCAGGACATCGGGCCGCGATCAATACCGGGCAAGAATACTCCCGGCCGCACCGGGCTGCACGGGGCTGATGCGCATATTGGACTCAAATACCGGCACTAAAGCCTGACGATGCTGTTTTGCATCAGTGCAATCCGACCAAACGGCGACGGACGAGAAGCCTTCGCTTATCATCGCGCATTCCTCTGAACAATCTGGGAGTTTCTGCATGAACGGAAAAATCCGCCGCGTCATCACCGGGCACGATAAGAACGGCAAAGCCATTGTCATCGAAGACGGTCTCGCCCCCGCGGTACGCACCAACCCGCTGCGCCCCGGCCATATCTCGGTGGACATGTGGAAGACCGCAGCGACGCCGCATATTCTCCACGCGTCCGAGCCGGACCCAACCGGCGGACCCAAGCAGATTCATCCGCTGCCCGGCGGCACGGTGTTCCGCATCAGCGAGATCGCGCCGGAGACCGAAGCCATCCGCAACATCAGCCCCGAGCAATCGAAGGCGGTATTCGAAGCCATGGGCAATAAGAACGCCACCACCGCCGGCACTAAAAAAGGCCGCCACCCTTTCATGCACCGCACGCAAACCATTGATTATGCTGTTGTTTTAAAGGGTGAGATCACCATGCTGCTGGATGATCAGGATGTGGTACTGAAGGAAGGCGATGTCGTCATCCAACGCGGCACCAACCACGCCTGGAGCAACCGCTCGGATAAACCGGCATTGATGCTGTACGTGCTGATCGACGGCAAGTTCGATGAGGAACTGCAGGGGCACTTCGGCACCGGCGGGCACTGAGTCACTCGCGGCACAACAATAAAACAAGCATCGGAGAAGTCATGAACGTGATTGCCCGCACCCTGTATGCAACTGCGGCGTTGTTGCTCAGCTCGACATTTGCCGTGGCATCGGAGACCTACCCGGCGCGTACGGTGCGCATCGTGGTGCCTTTCGCCCCCGGCGGGTTTGTTGATTTCACAGCCCGCCTGGTCGCGCCGCCTTATGCACAAGCCATGGGTCAGCAGTTTGTAGTGGATAACCGCCCCGGTGCCGGTGGCATCGTCGGCGCTGAAATGGCGGCGCGCTCTGCGCCCGACGGTTACACGCTGATCATCGGTAGCGCGGGTACGCATTCTGTGAATCAGAGTCTGTATCCGAAGCTGCCCTATAACGTACTGCGTGATTTCATCCCGGTGGCACGCCTGACCGATGCGCCGAGCATCCTGACCGTGCATCCGTCGCTGCCGGTGAAAAGCGTGAAAGACCTGATCACCCTCGCCCGCAAACAACCTGGGCAGGTCAACTATGCGTCAGCCGGGGCCGGCACCTCGACACATCTGGCTGCAGTGCTCTTTGAAAGCATCGCCCAGGTGAAGATGTCGCATATTGCCTTCAAGGGCGGCGGACCGGCGGTGGTGTCAGTGCTGTCGGGTGAGACGCCGGTGACGTTTGCGACAGCGGCTTCAGTTGCGCCGCACATCAGCTCGGGCCGACTGCGCGCCGTTGCAGTCACCTCCGGCAAACGCTCTGCGGTGTTGCCGGAACTGCCGACCATCGCCGAGAGCGGATTGAAGGGTTATGAAATGCTCAACTGGCTGGGTCTGTTTGCACCGACCGGCACACCGAAAGCGATTGTCGATCGGCTCAGCCGCGAATCGCTGAAAGTGGTCGCCCAGCCGGAGGTGGTGAAACGTTTCAATTCCCAGGGCGCGGAACCATCGCCGCTGGCTTCGGAGGAATTCTCGCCCTTCGTCAAAAGCGAAATCGCCAAGTGGGCGAAGATTGTTGCGGAAACCGGCATGAAAGCCGACTGAGCGCATCACCACAGCTGTAAAACAAAGGGCACGCCGCGGCGTGCCCTTTTTGTTTTACCACTTCAGCCCTGCTTCAACCCTGCTTCAGATCCGGCATTCATCGGAGCCGCAACCGAGATCACGATCTGATTCCGCCAGCAGGCGGTCGAAGGTTTCAGGAACGCGGATCGGTTTGCCGACCACGGCCGGTGAATGCGCCTGCAGCCACTGGCTGTGTGTCGGATGATCACCGCCGGCGACAATGAAAATCAGGTTCTCCGGCTTTTGTGCGATCGGCCACGGGTCAAGCTTGATACTCTCGCGCGCCGCAGGACTCGGATCGATTTCAATCCACGCCAGACCACCGGCACGTTTGATGGTTTCCATCGGGATCTTGGAATGTTCCCAGAGGAATTCCTGCAGCTTCTTCGGCGTCCAGCCGAGTTTGGCCATCATGCCGGCGACCACCGGCGAGATCATCATCGCACCGGGTGTACCCTTCTCCCAGCCGGCGAGCGCGGCGAAGTTCGGCGTGCGCATGAAATCGGCCATGCGATACAGACCCTGCGTGACGTCTTCTTCCGGCGTTTCCTTTTTCGCACCGCGGCGGCGGATGTTGGTGACGCCGCTGGCGAAATACACCGACACCGAATTGCTGCCGCGCGGGAAGCCGTGGCGGCGCGTGCCGTGCGGCTCCCAGCCTTCCGGCAGGCTGGCTTCATCTTCAGCGAACACCGCATTGGTGTAACGCATCGCGCCGTAAATCGCCATGGTGCCGATGCCGGGCAAGGCGCCGCCGACGTTCTGCTGCATCAGGCGCAGCGCGCGGCCGATGGAAGCACCCGCAGGCCGCTGCGGATCAGGGCCGAGGCAACCGAATCCGGAATTGAGGCGGATATCTTTAGCAATCGGACCATTGACGATGACCACCGGGAACGGTCCGCCGGAAGTCGCCTGCAACTGGTCAAACAGCGCTTCAGGTTCGAGGCAGGCTTCAACCGCAGCAATCAGCACCGGCAGGTATTCCGGACGGCCGCCTGCCATTGCCAGCGCAATCGCGCAAGTCTCTACCGTGGTGATGCCGCCGCGCGGCGGGAACTTGCCCAGGCGATGCGTGCGCGGCAACGCCGAACCGCGCAGAATCCATTCGACCCTATCCTCCGTTGCCGGCCATACCGGCAGACCGTCGCCCCAGAGATTGGTAATCAGCAGGTTATTGGCTTTCTGCAGCGCGTCTTCATAGCTGCGACCTTCCACCGACAGCAGCGAAGCCGCTTCCGGCGCACCGACCTTGAATTCGGATTGCCATTTCAGCAGGCCGTTGTAGAACTCGCGCTTGCGCGCAGGGATTGCCGACAGGTCGCTGCCCGGCAGGAACATGTCGATCGGGAATGTCACCATCGCGGCATCGGGTGCGAGGCCGAGTCCGGAGACGGCGTTTTTCATGACCCCGACAAAATCCGAACGGGTCAGGGTGACGGTGGGAATACCCAGTGTTTCAATCAGCGCGGCAGCACGGCCGCACGCAGTGGCGCAGGACCCTCAGGCCGCGTTGCCGACCACCACAGCGTCGACCCCGCTCTCCTTGACCTTGCGTGCCGTATCTTCCGTCGGGATCAGCACATTGCCCTGTGGATAGGCGTCGATCGGCAGCACTTCTGCCGTCGGGAAATCGGCCTTGATCAGGTCGCGCAGCAGCGGCAGCGTACGGAAGGCCTGCCATTGTTCATTGGTGACAAAGCCGATGCGCTTGCCGTCGAGGGTGTCGAGACGCGGCGCAAACGGCACGCTGACTTCGAGTGGACCACAGGGGTCGTAGAACTGGATGGCGGTCATATTGAATTCCTGTAACTCGGTTAACTGCAGTGAACAATCCGGGCCGCGACAGCACTAATGAGCCCATGCTACAGCAAAGCCGTGCACCGGAATCCGGCCCGTCTAATCAATATGCGCATCTTTAAGAACAGCCCCCATGCGCTGCGACTCTTTGCGCAGGAATTCGCGGAATTCCTCGGGGCTCGACATGGCGGGCTCGACACCGACCTTGATCAGTCGCTCCCGCATGTCCGGTGCGTTGACTGTGCGAGCAAACTCCTTGTGCAGTCGGGCAACGATGTGCTTCGGTGCTTTCAGAGGCATCAGTGCGCCATACCAGCCGGGAAAGGCATAACCCGGGACGGCCTGCGAAATCGGCGGATAGCCGGGTGCGAGCGCCGTCTCATCGCGTGTAGTCACACCGAGAACGCGCAGCTTCCCGTTATTGAGGAAAGGCTGCATGGAGGCAACCGGCGGACAGGAAAGCTGGATTTCACCGGTCATCAAATCGGTAATGGCCATCGCCGAACCCTTGTACGGCACATGGGTCATTTTCACGCCGGCGAGGCTCTGAAACATTTCAATGCAGACATGCAGTGAGCCGCCAGTACCGCTGGAGCCGAAGAACAGTTTGCCCGGCCGGGCCTTGGCATAGGCAATCAGTTCCTCGGTGTTTTTGACCGGGATGCTGGCGCTGGCCACCAGCATGAACGGCGTATGCGCAAGCAGCCCGATGGGTTCAAATTCACGGTCGAGCAGAAGTTTTTTCTGGATGGTACTGCTGAGGTGCTGGGTCAGGGTTGCGACCCAGATGGTGTATCCGTCGGGCGCTGATTTCGACACGATCTCCGCGCCGATCAGGCCGGAAGCACCGGCACGATTATCGACAACGACGGGCTGGCCGATATTCTCGGAGAACCGGTTGCTGAGCACCCGGGTCACTACATCGGAACCCGATCCTGCCGCAGAACCCAGCACGATACGGATCGGCCGGATCGGATAGACATCGGCGGCGCGAACGTTCGCCACTGCGGCCGACAGGCCAAGGCATGCCAGGATCACGCACAGAGCGCGACACGCAACACGATCAGACATGACACCTCCTCCAGATTACCTTTTAATGCCGACGCCGCCGGGATTTTTTGTTTTCGGCAGCGTCGTCGCGCAAACTCAGGACCGTACGGATGCGGCAAAGTCTGCCAGCACCTGTGAAAAACGTTCGGGCTCGTCGAGCATCGGGAAATGTCCGGAATGATCCATCACGGTCACCGGCATTTTCGGGGCGAGCTTCTGCAAGCGGTCACGCAGGCCGATGGTCGGCCCCTTGGCGCCGTAGAGCATCATCGCCGGACGAGTCACCGAAGCCACCGCGCCCTGAACATCGTAATCGCGCATGGCCCACATCACGCTCATCATGGTCTTGGCGCCGGCCTTGTTGCGGTCGATGTTCCAGCGCGACATGAATGCTTCGTCAACACGGGCGACACGAAGGCTGACCTCTTCCCTGCTCTGTGTTGCAATTCCGAAGTTGCCTTCGGTATGCCCCCAACGCGCCCCCCAGTCATCATAGTTGCGGAGCGGGGTCTCGATGATCACCGCACCCAGAGTGCGGCTGGCGAAGCGGTTGGCAAAGCAGGCTGTAATAGTGCCGCCGCAGGAGGTGCCGGCAACAAATGCCGCAGGGATACCGAGTGCGTCCATGAAACAGGCCAGGGCGTCGCAGTAATCCTCGATGGTGTAATGGCGCGCCAGAGGATCACAGTCACCGTGCCCCGGCATCTCCCACGCGATGACGCGGTGCTTCTTGCCGAGCTGATCGAAAACTCCGGTGTACTGGTGCGCGGAACCGCCGTTGGTGTGGATCAGGATCATCGGCGTGCCGCTGCCTGCCTCCAGGTAATGCATGCGGCCATGCGCAGCGGTCAGTACAAAAGCTTCCTTGCAGTTTGCTGCGGTTTGTCCTGTCATTGAGACTCCTCCGGATGTCTGTGTTCGGTGTATTCGGTGCAGGTTACCGGTTGTTTTTGAGGGCGCTTCCGGTATTGCTTTGCGCCCGCACCTCCCGTTTACCCTTCAGGCGACGGCCTTGCTCGGCGCCGGCTGGCGAATCTTCACCTGGGGCACGATCTTGTGCATGAAGGTTTCGAGTGATTCACGGGTTGCGGTGGCGTTGGTCAGCATCACGTACTCGACACCGCCGTCGGCCAGTTTTTGCAGGCGCTCGGCGATTTCCTCAGGTGTACCGATCAGGGCTGCATCATCGTTGGCGATATCGACATCCGCAAAGGTCCCCGGATTGGCAGCTCCGGGACGCTTGGCAAGGTCGCCGATTTTCTTGATCGTTTCACGGCGCCGTTCATAGGCTTTCTGGCGCTCGGATTCGCTCTTGATGATGTGCAGCGCGCGGGTCACACCGCAGCGGCCGGGGTCGCGTGCAAAGCCGTGTTTTTCCTGGGCAGCGGTATAAATATTGACTCGCTGGATGATCTCGTTGATCGAGGCCAGCTGGTCAAGGAGCAAACTGTAGCCCTGGCTCGCCACATATTCAATGCCCTGCGGGGTACCGCCGGCCATCCACACCGGCGGATGCGGTTGCTGTACCGGAGCAGGCTCGACGACGATATCCTCGAAATTCCAGTATTTGCCGTGATGGGAAAAGCGTTCCTTGCTGGTCAGTGACTTCATCAGCAGCTGGAAACACTCAAGGTAACGTTCCTGGGCTTCGCTCATCGGTATGCAGAAGCGCTCGAATTCGTCCTTGCGGTAACCGCGCCCCACACCCATCTCGTAGCGGCCGCCGGACAGCACATCCAGCGCGGCAACCTGCTCGGCCAGCAGAACCGGGTTGTGCCAGGGCAGGACAATGACCGCCGAGCCGAGACGGATGCGTTTCGTGCGCGCCGCAAGGTATGTCAGCAGCGCAAGTGATGCGGAAATCTGACCGACTCCGGTGAAGTGATGCTCGACCATGAAAGCGCTATCGAATCCGAGGTCTTCCGCGTCAAGCACATACCGGATGAATTCCTGGAATGCGTAACTGTCACCCAGCGGGTTGCCCTTGCCGATTTTTCCGCCGCCGAAGATGCCGAATTTCATGTCTTTCCCCTTGACCTTTGTTTCGATTGATTGCGTTCGCTTGACGCCTCAGGCCATGCACCCGATATCCGCCGCCTTCCCGATCCGCATGTCGGTCAGCGCAATCACTTCATCAGCGGTAAAGCCCGGTGCCACTTCGAGCAGCACAAACCGGTCTTCCCGCCATTGCAGCAAGGCAAGATCGGTGACCACATAGCTGACGCAGCCCTTGCCGGTCAGCGGGAAGCCGCACTGCTTCTTCAGCTTGGGACGGCCTTTGCTGTCGCAGTGCTCCATCACGATAATCAGCTCGGAGGCGCCGGAGATCAGGTCCATCGCGCCGCCGATGCCGCCGAGTTTTTCGTTTTTGGTGCTCCAGTTGGCGACGCTACCGGTCTCGTCGACTTCATAGGCGCCGAGGACGACGGTGTCGATGCGTCCGCCGCGGGCCATCTCGAAGGAAGTCACTGAATCAAAGAAGGACGCGCCGGGTTTGAGTTCGATATACTGGCCGCTGGCATTGTAGTAATCCGGGTCGACGGCATCGCCGGAAACCATCTTGCCGTAGCCAAGCACGCCGTTCTCGGCGTGCAGCACGATGTCGCGGCCGTCGAGGTTGTTGGAAATCATCGTCGGGATGCCGGTGCCGAGATTGACATAGGTTCCCTCGCGCAGCAGGCCGGCGGCACGTTTGGCGATACCGGCGCGGGTCAACGCAGGTTTGCCGTGGTATTCACGGGCTGTGTCAGCCGGACGACGTTTGGATTGCGGCACCTGCTTGGCATCAAAGGGCCGCTCGCTTTTGAACACGCGCGTTACAAAAATGCCCGGCAGCGTCACCGACTCCGGCGGCAATTCACCGACTTCGACGATTTCATCGACTTCAACTACGGTAATGCGCGCGGCCTTGGCGAATGCCGGGCTCAGGTTCTGGCTGCCGCCGCGAAACTGCACATTGCCGGCACGGTCGGCGCGGTGCGCACGAATGAAGGCGTAATCGACCTGGATCGCGGTTTCCAGCACATAGGTTCTGCCGTTGAATTCGCGGGTCTCTCGGCCTTTGGCCAGATCGGTGCCGACGCTGGCGGCGGCATAAAACGCGGGGATGCCTGCCCCGCCGGCGCGGCAGCGCTCGACGAGAATGCCCTGCGGCACCAGTTCGACTTCGATTTCACCGCTGACGATCTGGTCTTCAGTCGCAGTCGGCATGCCCGGGCGCACCGAAAAAGCGGCAATCAGCTTGCGCACCTGTTTGTTTTCGGCCAGTACCTGACCGCGCAGTTCACCGGGGGCGCCCATCGAATTGCAGACGAGGCAGAGGTTCTTCGCCCCTTTGTCACGCAGGGCGGTAATCAACCCCAGAGAGAACCGGTGACCGACGCTGAAGCCGCCGAGGGCGACGGTGGCACCGTCTTTAAGATCGGCGATCGCTTCAGCAGCGGAGGAGAAAACCTTGTCCATTTTGATAATCCATTCAATACAAAATGCTTACCGCCCGGCAAGTCATGCTGCTGTTGAGTCCGATACTGAAAAACAATCGAGCACCGTTTGTTGTCCGGCAAACCGATTATTGTTCCGCTTTGTGGATGTGTCAGCTATCTGTTGATGAGCACTTTCAAATTCTAATCGATCAGGTGGCAACTGAAAGTCGCCACTCCAAAAAACATTGTTAATTTTTGTTTAAAAATCCGGCGTAAGTTCATTTTATGGAACACCGTGGCCTCTCGCCCGGTCATCCGGCAGTTGCCCGCAGCAGCGGCTTTTAAAATCCGTAAAGCGTAGCCGGATTGGTCACGAGGATTTGCCGCCGCACAACCTCACTGCCGGCCCATTCACCGACCAGATCAAGCAGCGAGGCGTCGTCGGGCAAGTTGCTTTTTAGTGAAGGGTGCGGCCAGTTGGTCGCATACAGCATGCGTTCGGGCGCGGTGCGGATCAGTTCCATCGCGGTGGCGCCCGCATCTTCGTAACGCGGCGCGCCGGTTTTGGAGCCGTGATACGGCGCCGAGAGTTTGATCCAGCAGCGGCCGCTGTCGACCAGATTGCGCATGACTTTCCATGCCGGATCGTCAGCTGCCACCGGCTGCATGAAACGGCCGATGTGGTCGATGACGATATCGCAAGGCAAGGCCTTGAGCATCGCTTCGCGGCCGGCGAGTTCGCGGCCGTCTATCTGCAACTGGACGTGCCAGCCGTGCGGGGCGACGCGCGCAGCCATTTCGTTCAGCGTATCCCAGCTCACGCCGCCATAGGGCAGCAGGTGGTAACGGATGCCGCGGATGCCCGCCTTGGTGAGACGGGCAATTTCTTCGTCGCTGTCGCCGGGTTGCACGATGGCGACGCCGCGGGTCTGATGCGTTTCATCACTCAACGCCTTCATCGCCTCCAGCGTGCAGCGGTTGTCATTGCCGAAGGCGGCCGGCTGGACGATGACGGTGCGGGTGATGCCGAGTCGCGCACGCAGCTTGCGGTATTCGGCGGTGGTGCCCGGGATCGACGGCAGATTGGTTCCCGGCAGTTGTGTATAACCCGGTTCAAAAATATGCATGTGCGTGTCGCAAGTGCCGACAGGCGACGGCAGGCGGGGCCGGGTATCAGTCATGATCGATCAGAGTTCGGGGTTTTTGTGGCCGGTGGCTTTACCGGAGTCGGCGACCTGCGACACGTTGTTGCCTAAAGGCAGTGCAACACCAAGCTTTTGCGCCATATCGAGCACCAGATGCAGGTCCTTGCGCATATTCGGCAGGTGTTCGCCGGCTTCCTTGGCTTCGAGCATGCCTTTCCAGCGCGGGCCGAGCTCATGCCAGATCTGCAGCACCGAACTGTTGGCAAGGCCCTGCTTCAGCACGAGTTTCATCACATCAGGGGCAACGCCGCCCGCCTCGGCCAGTGCCAGGCCTTCGAGCAACGCCATCACATTGGCGCTGAACACCAACTGGTGCGAGAGTTTGGCGACCTGCCCGGTGCCGACGTCTCCGGTGTGGGTCACGTTGTCGGCAAATACTTTCAATATCGGCATCACCGAGGCCAGCAGTTCCGGATCACCGCCGACCATCAGGCTCAGCAAACCTTCGCGTGCGGCAAGAATGCCGCCTGAAATCGGAATATCGAGGGTGTGGCCACCCTTCGCGGCAATCTGCTGCGCCAAACGCAGCACCGGGCCCGGTCCCAGTGTGCTGCCGGTGGCAAAGACGGCATCCGGACGCAGCGCTTCCAGAACGCCGCCGGGGCCGGAGACGATGGCGTCGGTCTGATCGGCATCGGACACCAGACTGATGATCAGGTCGCTGACCCGCGCCACATCGGCGGGAGAACTGCAGGGATTGGCACCGAGTTCGGCCAGTTCGCGCACCGGTTCCGGGCGGACGTCATAAACCGCAGTGGTGCAGCCGGCGGCAATCAACCGCCGGGAAATCGGCATCCCTAATGCACCGAGACCGATGACACCGACCTTCGCCTGAAGTTTCGCCACTTACTGCGCCTTGATGCCGGCGTCCTTGATCACCTTGGTGTAACGGGAAATCTCGGTGCGCAGGTATTCACGGAACTGTTCAGGCGAATTGAGCACGAGGTCGACGCCCATGCCGGTGAGTTTTTCCTTGGTCGCCGGCGTATTGAACATGCGTGCGGTGTCACGCTGGATGCGCGAAACCAGTTCCTGCGGCATATTCGCAGGGCCGAGCAGGCCGAACCAGGTGGCGATCGCGTAATCCTTGAAGCCGGCTTCAGCGACCGTGGGAATCTCCGGCGCCAGCGGTGAACGCGTGCTCCAGGTGTTGGCGATACCACGCAGTCGACCGCTTTGCACATGCGGAATCGCCACCGGCAGATTGCCGAACATGATCGGGATCTGGCCGCCGACGGTATCGGCCAGCGCGGGATTCTCGCCCTTGTACGGCACGTGAGTGATCTTGATGCCAAGCTGCGCGGCCATCAGCTCACCGGCCATATGCGGTGATGAACCGACACCACCGGAGCCGAAGGTGATCGGCTCTTTGCTCTTTTTGGCCAGCACGATGAACTCTTTGAAGTTTTTCACCGGAAATGACGGGTGCACCACCATCAGTAGCGGCGTGTAACCGGTCAGCGTGATCGGTGTGAAGTCACGCATCGTGTCGTACGGCGCCTTGCCGTACAGCGCCGGCGCAACAGCAAGGCTGGTTTGCGGCGTGATCATCAGCGTGTAACCGTCAGGCGGCGCCTTGGCGGTCATCTCGGCAGCAATCATGCCGCTGGCGCCCGCGCGGTTCTCCACCAGTACGTTCTGTTTCCAGTCGGCAGTCAGGCTTTGCGCCAGCGTGCGCGCGACGATATCGGTCGCACCGCCGGCACCGAATCCGACAAGGATGCGCACGGGCTTGGCCGGAAAACTCTGGGCGGCAGCCGTGGACGCAAAAGCGGCGAGCGCGGCAGCCATGAAAATATTTTTAATGGTCATGATTTCCCCCCTCCTGAGGTGGGGGCATTGTGTGTAGCGCACACTGAACTGTCAACCTGAAATGGCCACCATTCCGGGCACCGGTACCGCATGCGGCACCGGTGCATAGCACATCTCGTTACCAGGCCAGTGCGTAGCCCTCGCGGCGCGGATCAGCGCCGGCGTGACGCAGGCCGGTTTCCGGATCGACACGGATGGCACACACCGCGGCATTCGCTGCGGGGAAACGCGGCCAGACCTCAACATCGTGGCCGCGACGTTGCAGCTCGGCGATGACTGCGGGGCCGAAGTCTTCTTCGACATTGAGACGGCCCGGGTAGTAAGCATGCGGTGCGAAGGAGTTGGGAAAGCTTTGCGAGGAAACCCGCGGCGCTTCCACGGCCTGCTGCATGGTCATGCCGAATTCCACAACGTTCAGGAACACCTGTAGCATGCCCTGCGACTGCTGGTCGCCGCCGGGCGTGCCGAAGGTCATGAACAGTTTGCCGTCCTTGAAGGCCATTGCCGGATTCGGGGTCAGACGCGGACGTTTGCCCGGCTTGACCTCGGCCGGATGCCCAACCTCCAGCCGCGACTGGCAGCCGCGCGAGGATATCGCCAGGCCGGTGCCGGGGATGATCGGCGTTTCGCTGGCGTTATCTGACGTCGTTGCGGAATAAGCGTTGCCGAATTTATCAACGACGCAGTTGTAGATGGTGTCCTGCGACAGCCGCGAGAGGCCATGCGGTGCGGCATACAGCGGCGTCGATGCGCCGGTGGTACGACCGGTGTTCTCGGGATCACCCGGGTCCGGCAGACGGTCAAAGGCTTTCTGCATGTCGATGCGTGCGCGCTGGCGCACGGCATACGCCTCGGAGATCAGCGCATCGCGCGGCACCTTGATGAATTTAGGATCGCCGACATAGGCCTCGCGATCGGCGAAGGAGAGATTCAACGCCGCCGCGATCAGGTGCGCATAATCCGACGAGTTGTGTTTCATCGATTGGAGATCGAAGCCCTCAAGAATCTTCAGCGATTCCAGCAGCACGATGCCCTGGCACCACACGTCACAGGCGTGCACGGTATAGCCGCGATAGTTGACGGTGATGCTCTCCTCCACCGGCACCTGGAATCCGGCCATGTCCTCAAAGGTCATGAAACCGCCGTTTTTGGCGTGGTAGTCGGCGATTTCACGCGCGATCGGACCGCGGTAGAAATAATCGTGAACGGCCTGCAGCTTGTTGTCGCGGTCGCCTTTGGCGTCGCGCTCCGCCTGGATCAGGCGGGCGATGGTGCCGGCGAGATCTTCCTGCACAAACAGTTCGCCGACTTTGGGTGCACTGCCCTTCGGCAGGAAAATGCGTTCGTTGTCGAGCCAGCGGCGGAAACTGTTTTCGAGATATTCAATATTGGTCGACAACAGCGGATACACCGAAAAACCGTTTTTCGCCAGCTCCATCGCCGGCGCAGCGGCTTCTTCAAACGATATCGTGCCGAAGCGGCGCAACGCTTCAACATAAGTGGCAGGTGCTGCGGGAATCACGGTGCGCAGCAGGTTCTCGGGCACGGCCTTGCCGTTGCCGGCAGCGATCAGTTTTGCGACATCAGTGCTCTTCGGCCAGTAACCGAGACCGGCCAGGCTGATCACCTTGTCGAGTTCCTTCATATAGATCAGCGTCGGCGCTACACAGGCGAAACTGACCATATCGGGTTGCAGCACGGAAAGCGCCATGGACGCGGTGACGCCGGCATCAACCGCATTGCCGCCGCGATCGAGCACGCGCATCGCCGCCAGCGTGGCCAGGTAATGACCGGACGACGCCGCGTGATTGCGACCGACCAGATTCGGCCGGAAACTCGGGGCCGGAACGGCCATTTTGACTGCGCGTTTTTTCTCTGCCATGACGCTTCTCCTGCTGCTGTGACGGTTAACCGCGTTCCGCGAGTGTTTTGCCGCCGGTTCCCCAGGCGTTTTTCGGGATGTCCTGCACGATGATCGAGACGGTTTCGGGTTTGGACCCCAGGGCATCAACAAAAGCCTGAGTCACTTTTTCGATCAGGACTTTCTTTTGTTCCGGGGTGCGGCCTTCGGCGAGATAAAGCTGTGCAAGTGGCATGGCGTCTTCCTTTCAGGACGTTGATGAACGATCAAAACAATCAGGGGATTACCGGACGATTACTGTTCAAGCTTGATGCCGGCATCCTTGATGACCTTGCCCCACTTCGCGGTTTCGGTCTTCAGGAATGCGGCGAATTCGGCCGGCGTGCTGCCGACTGCGACGGCACCGGAGGCTTCAAAGGTCTTGCCGATTTCCGGCGACTGCACGATGGCGGCGATTTCGCGGCCGAGTTTTTCAATGATCGGGCGCGGCACGCCTGAGGGCGCGATCAGGCCCTGGAAGGCTTCAGCCTGATAACCCTTCAGCGTTTCACCAATGGTCGGCACGCCGGGCATGTTGTCGAGGCGTTTGGCACTGGTCAACGCAAGGCCCTTCACCTTGCCGGCCTTGATATGCGGCGCGGCAGAAATGGTTGTGGTGAACAGCATGGTGACGCGGCCGCCGATGACATCAGTGATCGCCGGCGGAATGCCTTTGTAGGGCACATGGATCATTTCGATGCCGGCGATTTTCTTGAACAACTCCGCCGACAGATGCGGCGCAGAGCCCGCGCCCGGCGTGGCAAAGGTCAGTTCACCCGGTTTGGACTTCGCCAGGGTAATCAGATCCTTCACCGTGGTCACCGGCGCACCGGCACTGACGACGAGGATATTGGGCTGGGAGTTGAGCTGGGTGACCGGTGTGAAATCCTTCAGCGGGTCATAGGGCAGCTTGGCGTAAAGGCTGGGGTTGATCGCAAAAGTCGTGGTGATCATCAGCAGCGTGTAACCATCGGGTACCGCCTTCGAGGCAATCTCGGTGCCGACGATGGTCGCGGCACCGGGCCGTGTATCCACGACGATGCTCTGCCCCCATTTGTCAGTGAGCTTCTGCCCGATGAGCCGCGCGGTGATGTCGAGTCCGCCCCCGGCGGCAAACGGCACAATCATGCGGATCGGCTTGCCGGGGTAGGCGGCAGCAACCTTGTCCTGCGCGGCGGCGACGGTGCTGATGGCAAACGCAGCGGCGCAGCCGGCCAGAATGAGCGACTTCATGGTGATTACTCCCGGGAAAAAGTCGAAAAGATGTTATCACGCACGCTGCAGCATTCTTGCAGCGTCGCTCAGCATCTGGACTGATTTCGCGACGGGAATGCGGGCTTCAGCTGCGGGGGGCTTCCTCGCGCGCGGCGCGGCTGCGGTTGCGCGCCTGGTAGAGCATGTCGAGGGTGATCTTGCGCACTTCGAGTTTGCTTTGTTCGATGTGCGCAGTGAGCAGACGCTGGGCTTCATCGACGCGGCGGCGCTGGATCGCAGTGAGAATCTGGCCGTGTTCGCCATAGGTGGCGGCGATGCGGTCGGTCTTGGTGAAGTCGAGTCGGCGGATGATGCGCATGCGCTCCGTGATTTCAAGGTAGGTACGCAGCATTTCATGGTTGCCGGTGGATTCGACAATGCGCATGTGGAAAGCTTCATCGAGCAGGCCGACTTCGAGAGGGTCCTGCAGACGGTGCTGCTCATCAACCAGCCAGATTCTGGCCAGTCCGGCGAGCTCCGGGCGTTCTTCGGCCGCAGCACACAGTTCGCGCACGGCGAAACACTCGATCAACACCCGGAAGTCATAGAGCTCGTCGAATTTCTCAAAGCTCAGCGGCGGCACCAGCCAGCCGACCTTGGGCATGGCTTCGACAAAGCCTTCGTGCTGCAGGCGTTGCAGGGCCTGACGCAAGGGCGTGCGGCTGACCTTGATCTGCTGTGCGAGTTCGGATTCGGACAGGCGGTCGCCGGGCATCAGGTCGAAATCAAAAATGCGCTTCTTGATCCGCGCATAGGCCTGATCAGCGAGACTGCCTTCATCCTTGCTGATGTTCACCACTTGAGCCATGTTCAGGCGCGCTTCTGCATGGGTTTGCCAGCTGCCACTTTACCTGCATCCACCGCACCTGCGGCCAGAAAATTCCGCCAGCCGCCCCAGTCGGTGATGTCTTCGGCCCCGGCCAGTGCATAAGGCTCGCAAATGAATCCGTTGACCCACTGACCATCGGCCAGTTCGATCGCGCCCAGGCCCAGCGGCGCCGGGATGCCGGCGAGAAAAGTACCCAGGCTTTCGGCGGGCATGTCATAGACCTCGACTTCAATCGCCGCGCCTGTGGCATCGCGAACCAGGCCCGGCTTCGGCGGCTGCGTACCTTTGAGGGCATAGAGACGGTATTGCGCTGTGGTGGTGGTACGCGCACGCAATCGTGCACCGCGCTCGCTCAACTGATGATGCAGCGGCATGCCGGCGAGATGCGCACCGACAACCGCCAGCGGAATCGCCCCCGGCGGTGTAGCGGCGATGCGGGTATCGCCGTCCTGCAGCGGCCGCAGCGTCTTGCCCAGCGGCAAGCCCAGTGAACGCTGCCAGCGCACGGCGAGTTCAGCGAGCGCCCAGTCGCAGCCGCCACGGGCAATGAAAGTCACACCGAAGGGCAGGCCTTCCGCGGTAAAGCCGAAAGGCACTGCTACCGCCGACAGCCCCAGCAGGTTGACGAAATTGGTATAGGTGCCGAGCTCGCTGTTGCGCACGATCGGCGCCGCCGCCAGATCGGCCAGTGTCGGCAGATTCGGCGCTGTCGGCACCATCAGCACGTCGAACTCATCCCAGACATGGCGCGTCTGCACTTCGAGTTCACGTACGTGGTAGATGGCATTGAAGGTATCGACTGCGGAATAATTACGGCCAGCGTTGATCACTTCGGCCACCACCGGATCAATGCCCGCGCCGCCCTGCCCGATCAGTTTGCCGGCGATGGCATACCGTTCGGCTGTCCAGGGCCCCTGATACAGCAGCGTGGCGACATCGGAAAACGGCTTCAGGTCAAAAGCACCTTGTGAGCATTGCAGACGCCCCAGATGTTCGCAGGCCTTGTCATATAGCTTGCGGTAATCGTCACTGACGAAAAACGGCGAATGCGGAATACCGACATGCAGTTTTGCGGGAAAGGCATAACGCGGCTGCGGCGGATGATTGAAATGCGGTTCCGCAGGACTCAAGGCACCGTGTCCGGCAACCACCACGAGCAGACTGGCTGCGTCTGCCGCGGTCAAGGTCAGCAGGGACACGCAGTCCAGCGTGCGGCAGGCCGGCACCACACCGGCGGTGCTGAACAGGCCGGGCGTCGGCTTCAGCCCTACCAGATTGTTGAATCCCGCCGGCACCCGACCCGAACCTGCGGTATCGGTGCCGAGTGCGAAGGCCACCATGCCGCGCGCGACGACCGACGCCGAGCCGGAACTGGAACCGCCGCTGACATGCTGTGCACTGAAGGTATTGGGCACGGCACCGTACGGCGAACGTGTGCCGACCAGCCCGGTGGCGAACTGATCGAGATTGGTCTTACCGAGCAGCACCGCCCCGGCATGCATCAAGCGAGCGACGATATGCGCGGTTTCGGTGGCGATATAGGCGAATTCGGGACAGGCCGCGGTCGTCGTCCAACCGGCGACATCAATATTGTCCTTCACCGCAAAGGGCACGCCATAGAGCGGGCATTCAGCCGGATCGCGCTGCGCCAGTACGGTCAGCTGGGCTTCCAGTTGCGCCGCCGTCGCGAGATTGATCCACGCCGGATCATGTTGTTGCTCGTTGCTGCGATACAGTTGCTGCCAGCGGGCACGCAGGAACTCCGCCGCATCGAAGCCGCCGGCGGCAACCGCGGTGTTGATGTCGGCAATTGTCAGCGGCGTATTCATGCGCGCACCGCCTCGGCCACCGGCGCGCCATGGGCCGGCAGATGTGCCGGCCGCGGAATCGCCGAGAGCAGTTCGCGGGTGTATTCCGCCTGCGGCGCCGACAACACCTGCGCCGTCGGACCGGATTCAACAATCGAGCCGGCGCGCATCACGATCACGCGGTCACAAAGCAGACGTACCACTTCAAGATCATGGCTTACAAACAGATAACTCATACCGAATTCAGCTTTTAGATCCGCCAGCAGATTGAGCACGACAGCCTGTACCGACACGTCCAGCGCGGCGGTCGGCTCATCCAGAATCAGCAGTTCGGGCTTGGTGGAAATGGCCCGGGCAATACCGACACGCGCCTTCTGCCCGCCCGACAGCTGGTGCGGCAAGCGGTCCAGCAGTTCATGCTGGAGACCGACCTGGGTCGCCAGTGCTTCGACGCGGGCGCGGATTTCGGCATTGTTGGTCATGCCCTCCAGGCGCAGCAGCGGATCGGCAATCGATTGCGCGGCCGTGGCACGCGGGTTGAGGCTTTCGTGCGGATCCTGGAACACCATCTGCAGTTCGCGACGCTGCGGTGAGCGCGCAAACGCGGCGGCGGTCACTGCCGTCAATTCCTGCCCCTTGAAGCGAATGCTACCGGCGGTGGCATCGAGCAGCCGCATCACCATCGCCGAGGTCGTCGATTTGCCGCAGCCGGATTCACCGACCAGACCGACGCTTTCGCCGCGGGCGATGCTGAAGCTGACGTTATCAACCGCACGGTAACCGGCTTCTTTTTTGCCGCGGTTTTTGATCCGTTGCAGCACGCCACCCGGCGCATCGAATTGTTTGACCAGATTCTTCACTTCGAGTAGCGGTTCAGCCGAAACAATCATCGTCGGTGGCAGCGGCAGGCGCTGGTCATCCGGCATGAGGTCGCGGATGGTTGCCGCGGCATGCGGCGTTGAGCGGATCAGCCGGCGCGTATACGGGTGCGCCGGTGCGGTGAACAGGTTCGCGGTGTCCTGCTGCTCGACCACTTCGCCTTTTTCCATGACAACGATGCGGTCGCAATATTCACCGGCAAGGCCGAGGTCATGGGTGATCAGCAGCGTCGACATGCCTTCGGAGCGAGTCAGTTCGCGTACCAGCTCCATCACCGCCTTCTGCGTGGTGACATCCAGTCCGGTGGTCGGTTCATCGGCAATCAGCAACTGCGGTTTGCAGGCCAGCGCAATGGCAATGACCACGCGCTGGCACATGCCGCCGGAGAGTTCGAAAGGATAGGCATGGTAACGGCGCGCCGCATCACGGATGCGAACACGCTCCAGCGCCTCAATGGCCTTGGCTTTGGCCTGTTCGTGCGTGGCCTGTGCATGGCGGATCAGCACGTCTTCAATCTGTTTGCCGACAGTACGGATCGGATTCAGCGCAGCGCGCGGATTCTGGAAAATCATCGAGATTTCGCGGCCCCGCAGGTCGCTCATCATGTCTTCGGATGCGTCGTGCAACTGCATGCCGCCGAATTCGATACCGCCCGAAACGATGCGACCGGCGCGGTCGAGGATGCGCATTACCGCATAGGAGGTCACCGATTTTCCGGAACCGGATTCACCGACAATGCCCAGGGTTTCGCCCTTGGCGACCTGCAGATTGACCGAACGCACGGCAGTGACCGGTCCCTTGCGCGTGGCGAACTCGACGCAGAGATCGCGAACGGCAAGCAGCGGTGGATTGTGCAGATGGATGCTCATGTGCGCCTCTGCGGATCCACGAGGTCGCGCAGACCGTCGCCGAGCAGGTTGAAAGTGAATACTGCGAGCATCAGCGCCGCACCGGGGAACAGCGCCAGCCACCATTCACCCGAGACAATGTAGTTGGCGCCTTCAGCAACCATGATGCCCCACTCCGCCGTCGGCGGACGCACGCCGAGACCGATAAAAGACAGGCCCGCGGCATTGAGAATGGCCCAGCCCATGTTTAGCGACAACTGCACCATCATCGGCGGCAGGGTGTTCGGCAGAATCTTCGCGATGAGGATACGCAGCTCGGAATTGCCGGAGAGCCGCGCTGCCTGCACATAACCGGCATTACGGCGGATCGACACTTCGGCGCGCGCCACCCGCGCATAAAACGGCAGGTTGATGATCGCGGTGGCAATGACGATGTTCTGGATGGTGTTGCCGGCAGCGGCGACGATCCCCATCGCCAGCACGAACAGCGGAAAGGCCATGATCGTATCGAGCATCCGGCCGGAAAGCTTGTCGAACCAGCCGCCCCAGTAGCCAGCGCAGGCGCCCATCAAAGCCCCGCAGACAAACGAAAGCGCCACCGCGGATACCGAGATCAGCAGATCAAGCCTTGTGGCGACAACGACGCGGGAAAACACGTCGCGGCCCAGCTGGTCTGTGCCAAACCAGTGTTGCCAGGTTGGCGGCTTGAGTGCCTTGTCGGCTGCGGTGGCGAGCGGGTCGTGCGGCACCAGCGAGGGGCCGAACACTGCAACCGCGATCATCGCGGCCAGCATCACGAAAGCGAGGAAGGTGACGGGATTGGACGTCATCACATAACGGAAATGGGCGAAGCCCCGGCTCCAAGCCGATGTGCGCGGCGCGGCAGCAGCGATCGGCGAGGTCATAACGGCATCATTCATGATTTTTCATTCCTCAGCCGTCGACCTGCACGCGCGGATCGATCAGCGTGTACAGCGTGTCGATAAACAGATTGAGCACGACAAACAGAACGGCCATCGACAGCACAAAGCCCTGCACCGCGGCGTAATCCGAAACAACCAATGCCTCGATGGCAAAGGAACCGATGCCGGGCCAGGCGAAGACTTTTTCGACCAGCACATTGGCGCCCAGCGTGAACGAGAACACCATGCCCAGCGTGGTCACCACCGGCAGCAGCGCGTTGCGGAAGGCATAGACCATCAGCACCCGTCCGCGCGCCAGCCCGGCGGCGCGCGCGGTGCGCAGGTATTCGGAGGACAGCGCCTGCAGCATCGAGGCGCGGGTCATGCGTGCGATCGGCGCCAGCGTGAACAGTGCCAGCGTGATTGACGGCAGCAGTAATTGCTTGGCAGCCGACCATGCGGTGCTCCATTCACGCGCAATCAGGCTGTCGAAGACCAGAAAACCGGTGACCTGCGGCGGGGTGACATGCATCAGATCAAGACGACCGAGCGGCGCCGGTGCCACGCCGAGCAGAAAATAAAACACATAGACCAGCAACAGCCCGGTAAAAAAGGTCGGCAGGCTGACACCGGCGGTCACCACGAACCGGCACAGCTGATCGATCCAGGTGTCCTGGCGCACGGCGGCGAGCACGCCCAGCGGGATCGCCACTGCCACCGAAAGCAGCAGCGCCGTCAATGTCAGCTCCAGCGACGCCGGCAGACGGCGCAGCAGTTCAGTCGCCACCGGCTGCCCGGTGGACACCGACTGGCCGAGGTTGCCGGTGCCGAGGTCCTGTACATATTTCAGGAACTGCACCGGCAGCGGCTGATCGAGACCGAGATTGGCGCGGATCTCGGCAATCGACTCCGGTGTTGCGGCAGCGCCGGCGAAATAGGCCGCAGGGTCACCCGGCAGTGCGCGCGTCAGCAGGAAGGTGACGATGATGATCCCGATCAGCGTCGGGACCGCCTGCAGAACGCGTGCAAAAATGATGGCCAGTTGACCCATGCCCCCGTCCGCTCAGACCTTGAACGAACGCGCGTCGACCTGACGATGGAACCAGAACTCGTAACCTTCGAGCTTCGGTGACATCGCGGACTCCAGCGTCGGCTGCCACAGCGGAATGCGCGGCACGTCGTCGAAGGCCTTCTGGATCAGCTGCTTGATCTTGGCATCGTAGGTCTTGTCCGACTTGTCCATGTGCAGGGTTTCGTCGACCAGCTTCTTGACCACAGGATCGTCGTAGTTCGAGGCATTGAACAGATTGCCCTTGATGTACGCCCAGTAGAAGTAATAGTCCGCCGTGTTCAGCCAGCCGCCGAAGTTCTCCAGCAGGAACGGCAGTTTTTTGTCGACCAGCGCGACCGTGCGCCAGTTGGCACCCGGCACCTTGTCGAGCTTGACCTTGATGCCGATCTTGCCCAGGCTTTCCTGGATCAGCAGCGCGGCGGGTTCACCCCAATCGGCTTCACCCAGGTCATAGGACAGCGGCACTTCGAAGCCGTCCTTGTATTTGGTCTGCGCCAGCAGGGCCTTGGCTTTTTTCAGGTCCGTGTCATAGGGGAATTTCTGCGGCCATGCGGCAGTAGCGGGTTTCGGCGATTTGCCGCCCCACATCGGCACACCGCGGCCATAGGCCGCCTGCTTGAAGATCTGATCGTAGGGAATGGCGTAGGCCACTGCCTGACGCACCTTCTGGTCCTTGAACGGTTCGAAGTTGTAATTGAGGCAGGCGACATACAGGCAGTTGTCTATCGGCGAACCGGTGACCTTGACCTTTTTCGCTGCAGCCAGTTCCTGCGCATCCTTGTTGGGAATCTGGAAGGACAGATGCGCATCGCCGCGCTCAACCATCGCACGACGTGTTGCAGTGGCCGGCACTTCACGGATGATTACGCGCTGTACTGCCGGCAGCGGACCGCCGACCCATTTGTCATTGCGCACATAGACCAACTGCTGACCGGCATCCCAGCGCTCGACCTTGAACGCGCCACTGCCGGCGGGGGTGCGATGCAAATACTCGGCAGCCCAGGGATCCTTTTCGGTGGCATTCGCCTTGGCCACTTTGGAATTGATGATCACCGCTACCGGCACGCCAAGATTGGGCAAGGCCAGCTTTGACGGCTGTTTCAGATCAATACGGAAGTTTTTCGAATCGACGACAACAAACTGCGAAGGATCGACAAAGCCGCCGGCACCCATCTGCACCTTCGGGAAACCGCCCAGTGCCAGAGCGCGATCAAAAGACCATTTGACGTCTTCTGCGGTAACGGGCGTGCCGTCCCAGAACGTGGCATTGGCTTTGATCTTGAACAGGATCGCCTTGCGATCCGAAGACAGCTGCCAGCTCTCTGCAAGTTCGGGCTCGACCTTGTCGTAGTCATAAGACAGCGAACCGTCCGGCAATTTTTTGGTGCCGAATGTCACCAGCCGGTCATAGACATTGACCGCCACCTGATAACTCGGCCGGTTGGTGCCGGGCCGGTGAATGTCGAGGCTGTTGATCGTATTGCCGATCAGCACGACAACGGTGCCTGTCGATTGAGCCCAGGCATTGGTTTTCAGAAAAGGCAACATCGCTGCACCTGCAGCAACGGCACCGGCAGATTTGAGAAGTTCACGACGGTTCATCTGGCATCCCTTTCTTGGTCACCCGCATTTCAGGCGGTATACAAGATTGGATGCAAGACGCGTACCACGGCGCGAATATTACCGGGATATCATTAAATATTGTTTAAAAACAATTATTTATTGCTTAACACCGCAGATGCCGAGTCACCAAAAGGCAGCACCAATTCAGTGCATCAGAGCGCCCGACAGTGCGCCGTGGTGCACGCCGGGCGGTCAATACAGCGCTGCCGTTCCGATTCGTTCAGCCTTCGATAAGCCGATGGTGAACGGCAGCCGCTACAGCAGATCCGTTACACCGGATCCCAGCTGAACACATCCTGATTCCGCGACAGCGGATAAAAATCCGGCTTGAACGCCGGCAGCGCAATCTCCGCAATCGCCTGCGGCGTCCAGCCGTCGCTGCGCTGCATGCCGCGAATCGGCCGCGACTGGCTCATCA
>Ga0222712_10000736_pt1 | contig 41690 bp, 26 predicted proteins | sample C33_657DmetaG_FD_165043 | JGI IMG/M metagenome (GOLD analysis project Ga0222712, IMG submission 165043) | Estuarine water microbial communities from San Francisco Bay, California, United States - C33_657D | ecosystem: Environmental > Aquatic > Marine > Unclassified | place: USA: California... | reverse complement strand
AAATAAAGGAAAAAGTTCATGAAATGCTTAAAAAAGCTCATGTAGAGCTAAGAAATGTATCCTATATCATTCAGAAGACCAATAGAAGTTGGATGCGCGACTCGGGTCCGATCATTGTTAAAAACGGGTCTAAAAGGGAGGCCTTAAATTTCAACTTCAATGCTTGGGCTAAATACAAGAACTTTCAACTTGACAGAACTATACCATCAGCAGTATCCTCATTTTTAAGTATCCCAGCTACGCAGGTAATGTACAAAGGCAAGCCTGTAATTCTTGAGGGAGGCGCTATCGATGTAAATGGAAATGGAACCTTACTTACTTCAGAAGAATGCCTGATGCATCCTGATATTCAGGTAAGAAACCCTGGATTTACCAAAGATGATTATGAAGCAATCTTTAAAGAATTTCTAGGAATTACGAATACCATTTGGCTTGCTGATGGAATAGCGGGCGATGATACCCACGGCCATATTGATGATCTGTGCAGATTTGTTAATGAAAATACGATCATAACCGTAGTAGAATCTGATCCCAAAGACAGTAATTATCATGCATTGCAAGAAAATTTGAAACGCCTTCAGCATGCTAAATTAGAAAACGGGAAGAAACCAACTATTATTAGCTTACCTATGCCGGGGCAACTCGATTTTGATGGCTTGCGCTTGCCTGCCAGCTATGCAAATTTTCTGATTCTAAATAAATCAGTGCTTGTTCCTGTGTTTAACGATCCAAAAGACCCTGAGGCCCTCCAAATCATTACAGATTGTTTTCCTGACAGAACCATAATTCCAATTAGTGCAATTGACTTGATTTGGGGTTTTGGAACGCTTCATTGTTTAAGTCAGCAAATTCCGGAATAAAAAATCAAGGCTATAATTAAAGGTTCTAACTAAAGAAATTTTGAGAACTCCATTTTATTTACTGATTAATAATAGACAATGCTGAATAAGCGAAATACTATTTGCTGATTTCCAAATTTGCTTATTACAATGTTCTCTCGTTAACTTCTGATTAACTATCTGTTAGGGGTACAGATTTAGGTTGCAACTCATTTTCAGGATCATCCTCTCGATCAGGTTGTTCAACCATTAGGTAAGGAACAGTAAAAGTATCTGCCTGATTTCTGAACTGAAGCCTACTTTCAACCTTTTCTATAAGCTCACGTTCATCAATTTCACCATCGATACGAATTGAACCATTTATTATTGCTCCAGGTTCAATCGTAATAGACCTAGCCAAAATATTTCCGGCAATATTGGCTGTACTTTTTATCTCTGCATATTCAGACGAACGAATATCACCAAACACTACACCACTAATAATACAAGAACGAGATATAATATTTCCTGAAATTTCTGAAGGGGCAGTAATATTTACCTCTTTTAAAGAAAAAATATTGCCGAATAATTTTTCATCCAGGATTATTGAACTTGCTGAAATAAAATTATCGTCAACCTTAATAATTGTAGTGTGAAAATCTGCGACAATCTCTTTTTTAGTAGTTTTTCTGCCAAAAATATTCTTTAAAAAATCTAGTGTCTTGATGATCATTTTGAGAATTGTTTAGAATTAAGCAATTATAAATAAATTCAAGGTTTCTTTTCAGAATGATACTTATGCATATCCAAAAAATGCTGGATTTCTACAGCTAAATACTTTAGCCAATTTAAATTAGGGCAATAAAAAAATCAAAATATGATACGAATTACCACTCAAACATTTTATAAAAATGACAAAATGTTTTAATAAAACCTTATAAAAAATGTAAATTAGTACTTTAAAATATTCCCTTTCGGAAAGAATAATTTTAGAATTTAACAACAATCATGTTTTCAAAATCAGACTTCAGTACTGTATTAATTGTTGGTTCTAACAAAGGTGAAACCAAATCTCTGCGTGTTAAAACAAAACACATTAATAGATTAAAGCATTATGCATTTTCGATTGTAATTACCTTAATATCACTTGCAGGAACGATTGTTTTTCTTTCAATGGAGATCAGTAAGAAGGAAAAAGAAAAGATTGCTTACACTAGAGAAATTGCTCGATTAAAAGGTCAGATTCCTGCACCTGCCGACACCGTACAAGCACGAAACTACATTCAAAGCATTGAAAATAAACTTAAAAAGATCAATGAATACCTCAAAAAAAGAGGCATAAAAGGATTTGCAGTAAGCAATATAGGTGGCAATAATCAAGCTGTTGATGAGCTCAGTTTAGAAGAAACTTATGCTTTATATGACGATCGACTAAAAGAGATACTCATGGGTGTAGCTTTTACTCCAATTGGCTATCCTGCCAATTATATAATTAATTCAACCTTTGGCTATCGTAGCGATCCGGTAAAAAGAGGAAAAGTTGAATTTCATGCTGGCCTTGATTTCAAAGGTAGAAGAGGAGATGCTGTAAAAAGTACTGCCGATGGCAAAGTAATCCTTGCCGGCTGGTTTCAGGGATATGGAAAATGTATCCGAATTCGTCACAAAAACAATCTTGAAACTTTATATGGACATTTATCAAAAATCAATGTAAAGGAAGGTCAAGTGGTGAACACTGGCCAGGTTATTGGGCGCGTTGGTTCAACCGGGCATTCTACAGGAAATCACCTCCATTATGAAGTACGTAAAAATGGCAAACCAGTCAATCCGCGTAAATTCCTTAATTTAAACTAAGCTGATGGCAATTCAAAAATCTACATCAACACCAACTTTGATTAGCAAAGGATGCATTGTTGAGGGAAGAATAGAATCTGATGTTTTTGTCAGAATTGATGGTCATATTAAAGGAGATGTTTTTATTGGCGAAGGACTTATCGTCGGAGAAAACGGACTGATTGAAGGTAATGTACATACCCGCGAAATCGTGATTTTTGGAACAATAAATGGCACAGTAAAAGCTGATTCTATTGATATAAAAAGCTCCGGAAAAATTCTTGGAGAACTGCATACCAATAGTTTACAGGTTGAAAAGGGAGCAATTTATGTTGGAAGTGTGATCATGAAAAACAATTACACAAAAAAAGAAATCTTTGCTGTTTAACCCAAACAAAACCATTATTCATTATTTTTTTATTAACCAGAATAATAACAATTAGGTATTGTTTTCTTTACAAATTACCTGATTTTAAAATATGATATTTGATTACGGTTTCATTCATACGATTGAAGCCATAAACAATGAAAATCTAAGCCCTATTTTATAAAAACAATCTTACAATTGCAATAAAATGAAAATTAAAATTCTGTTTATCACCTTATTATGCCTTTCTGGAATTTCTTTAAATGCTCAGCAGGTAAAATCAATAAACCCTTCTAAAAGTTCAGATATTCCTCGTCCAAAATTAGTAGTAGGAATTATGGTTGACCAAATGCGCTGGGATTATTTATATCGTTATTATGAGCGCTATGGTAACGGAGGTTTTAAAAGAATGCTTAATGAAGGATTTTCATGCGAGAATGCTTATATAAACTATATTCCAAGTGTAACCGGCATTGGGCATTCAACAGTGTATACGGGCTCAGTTCCTGCAATTCATGGCATTACAGGTAACGATTGGATTATTCAATCTACCGGAAAAACAATGTACTGCGCAGCCGACTCTACGGTATCAACAGTAGGTAGTAACTCTGAATCAGCTGGTAAAATGTCGCCAAAAAACATGCTGGTTACGTCTATGACAGATGAATTAAGGCTGGCAACAAATTTTAGATCAAAGGTTATTGCAATTGCATCCAAAGACCGCGGTTCTATACTGCCGGGAGGCCATACCGCAAATGCTGCATATTGGTATGATGGCGGTTCTGGTAACTGGATCAGCAGTACTTATTACATGAAGACACTTCCGTCATGGGTAAGCAAATTTAACGATCAAAAATTCGCTGAAAAATATTTGAAACAGGATTGGAATACATTATATCCGATCAATACCTATTTGCAAAGCAGTAAAGATGACGCTCCATATGAAGGTCGGTTTGCGGGCATGTCAAGTTCAACTTTTCCGGTAAAAACTTCAGCGATGCTAAGTAGTGGTTTGGGACTAATAACCAGTACTCCATACGGCAGCTCACTAACCTTGGATCTGGCAAAGGCAGCTGTTGATAATGAAGGCCTTGGTGCTGATGCGATCACAGATTTTCTAGCAATCAGTGTTTCCTCACCTGATTATATCGGACACCAATTCGGTCCGAATTCTATTGAAGTAGAAGACACTTACTTACGCCTTGACCGCGATCTGGCAATATTGTTCAGTCACCTAGACACGAAAGTCGGAAAAGGAAATTATACCGTTTTTCTGACTGCCGATCATGCTGTTCAACACAATTCTGGATTCCTAGCCGATAACAAGATCAGCACAGGCGTGTTTGAAAGTTCATCGGTATTAAAAAAATTAAATACTGTTTTACAAGCAGAGTTTAAAGTGAAAGACCTCGCATTAAGCTTCAGCAATTACGCAGTAAGTTTGAATAATGAAGCTATTGCCGCTAACAAACTCAGCGAAGGTGCCATAAAGAATATCGCAATTGAATTTCTGAAAAAACAAGAGGGTGTTGCTTTTGCTGTAGATATTGCAAATGCTCAAAACTCAACAATTCCTGCGATATACAAAGAAAAAATTATCAATGGCTATCATCCTGAACGTAGCGGGGTAATTCAAATCGTTTTGGAACCGGCTTGGTATTCAGGTTCATCACCAAGATCTACGGGTGCCACTCACGGCACATTGAACCCTGCAGATACTCATATTCCAATGGTATTTATGGGATGGGGTATTAAGCAAGGAAAAACAAATACCTCGTATAATATGACAGATATTGCACCTACCATTTCTGGCCTCCTGCATATTCAGGAGCCTAATGGAAATATTGGCAAGGCAGTAATTGAGGCGATGAAATAAGGGGCGCAAAATTCAACTAGTATTTTTTCACGAAAGCAGGTTCTATAATAGGAATCTGCTTTTTTTTATTGCCTTTTTTAATGAACTCCCATTCATTAGATAGTATTTCATTTTTATTGTATCTTGTATTCTCACTGTCATTAGAAAAAGGTTCTATTTATAAAAATATTCAGTATTTATATTTCTACACTCTAAGAAAATACCTATTACCAATACCTCAATCAGAAATTGACGTAAACTCTAAAATGATTCAAAATAACGGATATTAAGCGGTAAATTAAAGGATGGGCCTATAATTTTAGGCTCTTCCTTTATTAAATAACAAACTGAAACAGCATAGTATAAATTAATTATAAAACCAACATGGAAAGATCAACCTTTTTAAAATCCCTAGCGGGAGTGGGTGTAGGTACTTTGGGACTGAGTTCCCTGAGCTCATGTAAAACCGAAGCCTCTGCTTCCTCTGTTAATCCGGATGTCATGCCAGCCCATATTACAGGAGCAGCATTGGATTTTAGTAAGATCAGGCTAGATTTCCCCCGAACAAGGGAGGAAGTCTATATGGATAATGCTTCAACCCATCCGATTAATATTTATACGGCTGCGGCTTTGCATCGCTATGCGGAATGGGCTAAGAATGATGTGGGTGAGCCGTGGTGGCCACAATGGTCAGAGACCCGTAAGGAATGTAAGGATAGCTTTGCCAAACTGATCAATGCAGATCAAGATGAAATCGCTTTTGCAAGAACTACCGTAGAAGCCGAGAATAATATTTTGAATGGGATGGATTTGAAAGGAGGTAATGTGGTGACAACAGATCTTCATTATGCGCCTAGTTTATATGGGTATAAGATGCGTGAGAAACGCGAAGGACTTGAATTAAGAATCATTAAACATAATGACTGGAAGTTTGATGTGAAGGATTTTGAAGGTGTAATTGATAAGAATACCAAATTGGTTGCTATCACGCTCGTTTCAAATGTCAATGGTTTTCTGGTTAAGGATGTTCGGGCAATCGCTGACCTGGCTCATGAAAATGGAGCACTACTTTATGTAGATATTATTCAGGGTGTAGGTGCAGTACCTGTCGATGTTAAAGCCATGGGTATTGATATGGCCGCCTGTTCTACTTTTAAATGGTTAATGGGTAGTAAAGGCTTTGGGTTTATGTATGTCCGTAAAGATTTACAGGACACCAAAGTTCTTCCAACCCAACATCATGGTGCTGTAACTTTTAATTATGGCCCATGGACAGATTCTCCAGATGCTGCATTGGGTGAGATTGATTTTAAACCTACAACAGGTCCGGCGATGTATGAGGTTAGCTATCCCTCCTATGAAGGTGTATCCTGTGCCATCACTTCGATGAAATATATCCATACCTTAGGGGTTGAAAATATTCGTAATCATGTTCGTACGCTAACTAGCCGTTTGGCAATAGAATTGCCAAAGATTGGTTATCCTATGGTTACTCCTGAAGATAATGAAAGTCCAATTATTGTTTTCAAAGCTAAGGAACCAGATGAGGTAATGAAAAAACTCCGTGCAGCCAAAATAAATGTGGCCATGCGATTTGGAAATAAGTTGAGACTCTCTCCTTCGATCTACAATAATCAGGCTGATATTGACAAGCTGCTCAATACACTTTCCTAAGAAATACTATTAAAGAGGGATAATGATACATTATCCCTCTTTAATTATCCTTATATTTCATCTGGTACCATAAAAAATCACGAGATTGATTACCGAAAGAACAATATTAGTTTTTCCCAGAATAAACCATGAAACATATTGACAGACGGGAATTCATATCCGGACTTGCACTTGCAGGAGCCGGAATTGCAACAACTTCATTGCCTGCATTGGGCCTGGAAAAACAGAAATTGACAAGAATTGGCATTATCGGCCTCGACACTTCCCAGGTTACAATGATCATCAGTCATATTAACAATATTCCAGGACCCGGCTATGATGTCGTACAACCTATTTGGGATTCGTCATTCGAGGGATTCAGGGTTACCGCAGCTTATCCTTATGGAAGTAAAAAAATAGAATCCAGTATTAAACAAATCCCAACCTATGTTGAGAAAATGAAGGAAAATGGCGTCGAGCTGGTAGACTCCATTCAGGCTTTGCTATCCAGGGTTGATGCAGTTATGCTGATGACTTTTGATGGACATCCGCGCGTCGAACAGGCAATTGAGGTGATAAAAGCTGGTAAACCACTGTTCATCAATAAACCTTTCGCAGCCTCCCTAAAAGATGTTATTAAAATTATGGATACTGCAAAAAAATATAATTGTCCCATTTTTTCTTCTTCACCAACACGGTATTTAAATGGTGCTCAGGCTGCCCGGAATGGTTCAATCGGTGATATTATGGGAGCAGACTCGTATAGCGGCTGTCCTCTTGAACCAACACATCCTGATTTTTACTGGTATGGAATTCACGGAATTGAAATTCTATTCACTATGATGGGCAAAGACTGTCATACCGTACAGCGCAGGCATACTCAAAATACTGATCATGTAGTAGGAATTTGGGACAATGACCGAATCGGTACCTATCGGGGAATACGAAAAGGGAAAGTTACACACAGCGGAGTTGCCTATGGCTTAAATGAGATCCTGCCCGCTGGTTCTTTTAATGATGTTGGTCATCGACCACTGGTTATTGACATGCTTAAATTCTTCAAAACCGGCATTAGTCCGGTTGAAATAGAAGAAACCCTGGCAATCCATGTATTTATGGAAGCTGCAGATGAAAGTAAAAGACAGGGAGGAATACCTATAAGTATGAAGGCTGTATTGGCTACAGCGAAATCATAATAAATTGATTTAAAATTATTTAATAAAAAAACTGATCGATCTTTATACTAGAAATATTATTAATCCCAATCATCCGATGAAACAAAAAATCTTATTCCTTAGCTGTCTTATTGTATACATCTTTGCCATTACATCATGTAAAAATGGTGCAATTGAAGTCACCGTTTCTGAAGGTACTAACATGGCTGCTGCATTATCACCAGATAAATCAACCTTAGCCATTGCCCTCCAGGGTACAATCTGGACAATCCCTGCTGAAGGAGGCAAAGCAAAAAGTGTGACCGATGAAATGGGAGATTCTCAGGAACCCGACTGGTCACCGGATGGTGAAAAAATTGCTTTTCACTCCTATAGGGATGGAACTTATCATATCTGGACGATCAACAAGGATGGCTCAGATTTAACACAATTAACATCGGGTACATCTGATAACAGAGAACCAGATTGGTCAGCCGATGGTAAATCAATCGTGTTCTCTTCTGACAGAACTGGGAATTACGATATTTGGCAAATTGAACTTGCCAGTAAAGGGCTTAAACAGCTTACCAGCGACCAAGCAAATGATTCAAATCCTGCATTTTCAAACAGTGGAACTAAAATCGCTTTTGTATCACAAAGAACTGAATCTGGTATTTATATGCTTGAAAACGGAACAGAGAAACTGGCTATTCCCGAAGCTATGCGTATTGCTGCTCCATCCTGGAATGCCGATGACAGCAAGCTAAGTTATGTTGCATTTACGGGCAAATCTATGCTCTTTGATGATAAAAATACAAGTTATATCTATCTGGCTAACCTCAAAGATGGTAGTACTCAACAAATTTCAACCGGCGACGAAGATCTGTTTCCATTTCGTATTAACTGGGCAACTGATAATGAATTAATTTATACAGCGGATGGTCTAATTAGAAAAAGGATAATCGGTCAATCCACGATTGAAACTATTCCTTTCGAAGCTACTTTTACACTCAACCGTAAGCCCTACGAAAAGAAAAAATATGACTTTGACGATACAGAAGATCATAAAGCTTTAGGAATTGCAAGTCCGGTGGTCTCTGATGATGGCAAGAAAATAGCTTTTGCAGCCAAAGGCGATATATTTATCCAGGAAATTGATGGCAAGCTCATACAGTTGACCAATGATTCTTCAGTAGATCTCGATCCAGACTGGTCGCCTGATGGTAATACGCTGGCCTATATTTCTGACCGTGGAGGTCTCATGAATATTTGGCTGCATGATCTTAAAAGCAATAAAAGTCGGCTGCTATCAAAACAAATCATTGAAGATACATCCTACCCAACCTGGTCGCCGGATGGTAAAAAAATTGCCTATTATACCCAGAACTACATGAAGAAATGGGGTTATGGAATTCTGCATATTGCCGATGTAGCCAGCGGAGAAGTTAAAGTAGCGAACAAAACGGTTTGGGTACCCAGCAAACCTTCCTGGTCACCAGATGGTAAGACAGTGGCCATGATGGCCTTAAAAACTCATTCTACCCGTTTCCGGGAAGGATTTAATAGCTTCATGCTGGTATCTCTTGAAAAAGACACTGCTATCCAGGTTAGTCCTGATTCTGACAAACCACTTGGAATGCGTGTACAAAATGGCCCAGCATGGTCACCGGATGGAAAAACCATGGCTTATACCAAAGATGGTACACTTTGGACTATTCCGGTAAATATGAATGGTGAAATTTCAGGGAAAGAGAGAAAACTAACTACTGAGCTTGCTGATAACTTGAGCTGGACCGGAGATTCAAAAACCATAGTTTATATCTCAACTGATAAATTAAAACAGATCGATGTAAGCAGTGGTAAAGTAAAGGAAATAATTATTGACCTTAAATGGAAAACCGAGATCCCTACTGAAGAATATATTATTCATGCAGGCAAGGTATTTAACGGTAAAGACAGCACGTATCATAAAAATATGGATATCTATGTTAGTGGGCACCGGATCAGAGATATCAAGCCACATCAGAATCATAAGCCCGGGACTAAAATTATCGATGCTTCAGGCAAAGTTGTGATGCCAGGACTATTCGAAATGCATTCCCATCAAAGTTCAAATGTTGGCGAAAAGCTTGGTAAGATCTGGTTATCTTATGGCATTACTTCTGTGAGGGAGCCAGGGGCTGATCCTTATGATGCGCTTGAGCGTAAAGAGGCCTGGGAAAGCGGTGTTCGTTCAGGCCCAAGACTGTTTTTTACTGGCGGATTAACCGATGGTACCCGCATAGCTTATGGATTGGCAAATAGTGTAACCGAAGCCAATCACATAAAACTGGAACTCGAAAGGGCAAAAAAGCTGGGTTATAGTCTGATAAAAACCTATGTAAGAATGCCGGATTCTATTCAGAAAGTTCTTACTGAAGGTGCCCACAAAATAGGTATTCCCCTCTCCTCTCATGAACTTTATCCTTCCACAAAATATAATGTTGACGCAATAGAACATCTTTCGGGAACCAGCCGCAGAGGCTATTCCATGCTGCTTGATGCCAATTTTAGAAGCTATCAGGATGTTGTACAGTTGATTGCTAAATCAGGAATAAATATCACCCCAACAGCATGTTTAAGAACTGGATATTTTAGACTGGCTAAACAATATGATGAATTACTAAATGATGAACGGAACAGAAAATTTCTAACACCTGAATTTCTAAAAGGTCTGTATGCCCAAACCAACAAGTTTGACTCGCTGAGGACACCAAAAGCCGATGCCAACTATAAAGCACTGCTAAAAACAATTAAAGCGATATCTGATGCAGGGGGAAGTATTACCGCTGGGACTGATGCACCATTTGCCCCATTTGGCAGTAGTCTTCACTCTGAACTTTGGGTTTATGTTGATGCAGGACTCTCTCCTTTCAAGGCTTTGCAATCTGCAACCATACAGGCAGCAAAGGTAGTTGGGGTTGATAAGGATTTGGGAAGTATTGAACCAGGAAAGCTAGCCGACCTGGTCATTGTGGATGGTGACCCCCTGAAAAGAATTCAGGATGCCATGAAAGTTAGAACAACTATCAAAAACGGAAAAATCTATCAAATTGAAAACTGGTTAAAAAAATAGAGCGTTAAATACTAAAATGATTTTATTCAGGAATTATGCCCATAAGGCCTGGAATTAGAAAATAGCTCTATCAAGTGGAGATATCAGTAATTTTCCCATACTAGCAATATGCTTGATTAATTTAGGATACTCAGATGCGCCAAATATAAAAATTTGTAGATTGAACTTGCTAAGGGTAGGTCTGGGACGGAAATAAGACTCTAAAAATATTTACACGAACTAATTTTCAATGAGTTTAAAACGAGAGATTTTACGAAGAGATTTTATAAAAAAAACCGCAGTAGCAACAGGATTCACCCTGGCCCCTGCATTAAGTTATGGTTTTAATCTGCCTGAGAGTTCGGCAACTGTAAATTCTGTTCCTTTCCCAACTGCTCAGGAAGGTATCAAGACCGTTGCATTTATTGCCAATACCTATTGGAATCAATCCCATGCCGATATGGTTGCCACTAAAATTTTTCTCGGCTATCCCATGGATGATGGATTGAAAAAGTCGAAACTGAAAATAGTTTCAGTTTGGATTGATCAGATTCGCGCGAACGATACCGGAGTACGAATTGCAACAATGAATGGTGCCAAAATTTACCCTACTATCGCAGAGGCATTAACACTTGGCGGCGACCAGCTCGCAGTTGATGCCGTGATATATATTGGAGAACATGGAGATTACCCCTTGAATCGACTCGGTCAGAAGCTTTACCCTCGAATGAATTTTCTGGAACAAATTTTCAGGGTATTTGATGCCTCTAAAAAATCAGTGCCACTTTACTCAGATAAACACCTGGCTTACAGCTGGTTAGATAGCAAGTGGATTTATGACCGGGGCAAAGAATTAAATGTACCGATGATGGCAGGTTCCTCAATCCCATATACCTGGCGGAAACCATTTTTACAACATGCGATAGGTACAAAAATTACAGAAGCGGTAGCATTTACCTATGCTAAGCTGGATATCTATGCCATCCATGTTATGGAGCTGCTACAGTCTATGATTGAGCGTAGAGCAGGAGGAGAAACTGGTATTTCAAGTCTGGAAACGATTGAGGGAAATGCCGTTTGGAATGCATTGGATTCGGGTAAAATTTCATGGGATTTGCTTAATGCGGCTTATGATACAATCACCTATAAATTACCCGGAACACTTCGTGAGTTGGTTAAAGAACCAGTTGCAGTTATATTGAACTATATCGATGGAACCAAAGCATCATTTTTCATGCTGAACGGATTCAAGATAGAGAAAATGCCCAATGGAATTAGAAATAATGGACATTTTGCTTATGCCGCTATTGCTGATGGCAAAAAGGTTGCTTCCGAATTTGTTGTTGATGCTAGTCTTAGCCACTCTCATTTTAGTTACCTGACCTACAACATAGAGAATTTCATATTGAGCGGAAACCCTCCCGCATCAATTGAAAGAAATCTTTTATGCAGTGGGATTGCAGACATGGCTGTTCGTTCCCAAATTGAGCGCAGACCTATTGAAACCCCATTCTTAAAAATAAAATATGCCCCATCAGATACAGAACCCTTTTTGCCCACTAATCCTGGTCCGGTTGGACAGAGCTTAGGTCCATGGCCTCCAAAAGGATATGAGTTTATAAATTTTACACGTTAGTTTCCTAAACAAAGGAATGGAATTATACTATTTGAAAGAATAACATCCTTTAAAATTTGACAAACCAGTATTGGCCTCAACTATATTTGAAGATATTATAGTGAATACAAGAACTATTGAAAGAGAGAAATTGGTAGTTTAATATTTTTTATTGTATCTTAAAAAAATAAAAAAAGCACTCTATCATCCTTTCAATGAATAGAAAAAAATTTCTGGCTACAGCTTCTGTCCTGGCCATTGCTTCAATCAAAGGAAGCTCCGTACTATACGCAGCAAATTCATTAAAAAAAATACCTCTTGTAGATACCCATCAGCACCTGGCCGATCTGGTTCGATTCGGCAAAGGCTGGACCTCACCCCCAGTACCCGGAAATTATGACATGAAGGCTTATTTTGAAGCCACTCGCAATGTCAATATGGTTAAAGCGGTGTATATGGAAGTGGGCGTACCTGCTGCCAGACGCCAAGAGGAAGCACTTTATGCAATTGAAATGTGTAAAGACACATCGAATCCAACAAGAGGTGCTGTAATTAGTGGAGATTTGAAAAGCCCGGAGTTTGAAACCTATATCTCACAGTTTAAAGATTCAGCCTACATCAAAGGCATTAGATACGGTTTCCGCTCAATAGCAGAAATGCAGGATCCACAATTAATCAAAAATACAGAATTACTGGGCAAGCTTAATATGAGCCTCGACTTTACCATTTCACCAGCCTGGCTACCTGCCATTGCAAATCTGATCAAGACTTGTCCCGGTACAAGATTCCTGGTAAACCACTGTGGCAATGCAGATCCCAGAGCATTTCTTGATCCATCCACAATAAGTGGCAAACCGAATCATGATGCCAATGAGTGGATTGCTGCAATGAAAACTGTGGCCGAAAATAAAAATGTAGTTTGTAAAATTTCAGGTATAATTTCTACTACATCAGGCTACCCTAAAACTGCCGAAACATTGGCTCCGGGAATAAATCATTGTCTGGATATTTTTGGTCCAGACCGGGTTATGTTCGCAAGCGACTGGCCTTGGTGCCTCAAAAGTAACAAACTTGAAGAATGGGTCAATATTCTAAAAGAGATCGTAAAAAACAGGCCTTACAGAGAACAGAAAAAAATGTTTCATGATAATGCCATTAAATTTTATTCTATTTAATCATCAAAATTAATCTTTTAGAAACTATGTCTACTTTTTCTACGCAAAAACAAGGTCCGATTTTGTTCTTTATCTGCTCTTTAATACTTTCAGGCTTATTTACATCTTGCCAAAATGATTTAAAAAATAAAGAATGGGATGTTTACGCCGGAGGAAAAGAACGACAAAGTTATTCTCCGCTTCAACAAATTGACACGAATAATGTCAAGGATTTAAAAATTGCCTGGATATACCATACCAAAGACGCTGATAAATCAAGTCAGATACAGACTAATCCTCTGATTATTAATGGTGTACTATACGGTGCATCTCCTCAATTGAAACTCTTTGCCGCAGATGCAGCTACCGGAAAAGAAAAGTGGATATTCGATCCAATGCCAACCATACTTACAGATAATGCCGGAAAAGAAAGTTATGGTCTGAATGTTTGCCGCGGAATTGCTATACATAAAGGTAAAAACAATGAAAACCAGATCTTTTATACTGTAGGATCATCTCTCTATTGTATAAATAGTGCAACAGGAAAACCTGTCAGCAGCTTTGGTAAGAATGGGCGGATTTCATTATATGACAATCTGGAAATGAACAGGGACATCAGTGACCTGAGAGTAACTTCTACTTCAGCAGGGATGATTTATAAGGACCTGATCATCATGGGTAGCAGCCTTTCAGAAGAAGAAGAATCAGCTCCGGGGCATATCCGGGCTTATGATGTTTATACCGGAAAAATAAAGTGGATGTTCAAAACAATACCTGATCCGGGCGAATTAGGTTATGAAACCTGGGATGATCCTGAAGCCTACAAATTTGTAGGAAGTGCTAATGCCTGGGGTGGATTTAGTCTGGATGAAAAAAGAGGAATTTTATATGCATCTACAGGGACGGCGAATGCAGATTATTATGGCGGTAAACGTAAAGGAGATAATCTTTTTGGAAACAGTATTTTGGCTTTGGATGCTGAAACTGGAAAATATATCTGGCATTTTCAGGCCATTCACCATGATTTATGGGATTGGGATTTCCCCAATGCCCCTGCCCTCCTGACAGTAAAAAAGGATGGAAAATCCATAGATGCTCTGGTACAAACAAGTAAACAGGGATATATTTATCTCCTTGACAGGGTTACGGGTAAGCCGGTTTACCCAATTGTAGAAACCCCAGTTCCTGCTAAATCGGATCTTGAGGGTGAATACCCATCTCCTACTCAGCCTATCCCTACGGTCATTCCGGCATTTGCAAGACAGGGCATTTCAGAAGCCGATCTCAATAAGAATATTCCGGATTCCTCCTATCAGGAGCTGGTTAAGCGCTTTCGCACGTTTAAAAGCGGGCCTATGTTTACACCCCCGAGTTTAGAAGGAACTTTGGTATTCCCGGGACTTACTGGCGGTGGCGAATGGGGCGGTCCTTCAGTGGATCCCGAAACTGGAATTATGTATATCAATGCAAATGAATTACCCTGGATAGTAACTATAGCAGATAATCGCATTGAAAAGCCAGCAAAGCCAAAGCAAAACAATCTTGAGGCTGGTACTTTCCTTTACACCAAAAATTGTAGTGGCTGCCATGGTGCTGACATGAAAGGTTCAGGCAATTTTCCAGCATTAATAGATTTGAACAAAAGATACAAAGCCTTAGATTTTAAAAATTTGATCAGTTCAGGGAGAAAAATGATGCCTGCTTTTAAAAACCTTAGCGAGGCAGATAAAACCGCCATTGCAGCTTACCTTCTGAAAGATGAAAGTCTTCAAAAAGCAGAATATATCCCCGAGTTGAAAAAGAAACACCCATTTTATGATGTTCCTTACCGATTGGGAGGAATCAAGCAATTTTTAACACTCGAAGGATATCCCGCCGTGAGTCCACCTTGGGGTACACTTCAAGCTATTGACCTCAACAACGGAAAAGTTGTTTGGAAAGAAACTCTGGGCGATCATCCCGACATGAAGGCCAAAGGAATACATTCAGGCACAGAAAACTGGGGAGGATCTGTAGTAACAGCAGGAGGCCTGGTATTTATTGCGGCAACAAGCGATGAAATGTTTAGAGCCTACAATAAAAAGACCGGAAAATTACTTTTTGAAACCAAACTACCTGCAGGTGGCTTTGCTTCACCAGCTGTTTACAGTATCAAAGGTAAACAGTATGTTGTTATTGCCTGTGGTGGTGGAAGAATGAAGACCAAAGCATCAGATACCTATGTGGCATTTGCCCTGCCTGACTTATAAACTTTAATAAAATCCGAGTGAATATCATTTAGAAAAACACCCTCATTAATTATACTACTGAATTCAATAAACACCATTATGCATTTACGTCAATACCTATTTTTAATTATTTTTTTTACTTCATCAAGCCTGGCAATAGCTCAGAAAGTAACAATTAGCAAAGAAACATTAATTGCCCTTACTCCAAAATGGGAAGGCGAACGTTTTCCTGATGGCAGACCCAAGGTATCAGATGATTTAATTCAACGCCTCAAATCTGTTACTTTAGAACAGGCATGGTCTGTATTAAAAGGTGAAGGATATACTCACCAGCTAGAACAGGGATGGGAAAACATTCATGCGGGCCAGGTTTTGGTAGGACGCGTACTTAGCGCTCAATACATGCCGCTACGCCCCGAAATTCGAAAAGAATTAGAGAAAGAAGGCGTTAAAGATGGCCGCATTGGCGACATGGTTTCATGGCCAATAGACATGCTTCAAAAAGGTGATGTTTATGTGGCAGATTCATACGGAAAGCACAATGACGGGCCTATCATCGGAGATAACCTGGCAACTTCTATTATCACTAAAACAGGTAATGGCGTGGTATTCAACGGCACTGTCCGTGATATGGAAGGCCTGCGTTCTATTCCGGGCTTTACCTCCTTTTTTAGAGGAAGCCACCCCTCATACCAACAGGAAATGATGATTACAGGAATCAATGTTCCTATTCGTATCGGCCCGGTAACGGTAATTCCGGGAGATATCGTTTTAGGCAAACAAGATGGAGTGATGTTTATTCCACCGCACTTGGTTGAGAAAGTGGTTAAAGCAGGTGAATTGGTACAGTTGAAAGATCAATTTGGCCATCAACGATTAAAAGAGGGAAAATATACCCCGGGGCAGATTGATGGTAAGTGGACTCCAGAAATTGATAAAGACTTTGCTACCTGGTTAGAAACAAAAAATAAAAAATAAATTATTCATTTACAAAGACGTACAATCTCATGCTGTTGAAAAATAAAACTAGCCTAAAACTGATTTTTTCAATTTTAGTATTCAGTGGGATACTTGACATTCATGCTCAGGAATTAAAAAATTCTGATTTTTTTAAAAAAGCGGTTCTAATCAAAGCCTCTAAAATAGAACCCCATCCAGAGTGGGCAATCATGCAGCGTCATTTAATGAAAACGATTGAAGAGGCAGCACCACAATACGTAAAAAAATTCACTCAAAAAGATGGAACTCCATACGGGAAAGGCCCCTATGATGATGTTTATGAGATGTTTTTCAATTGGCCCGAAATGTATGCCATGGGTGGAAGTGAGTATCTATTTGAAACTGCACTTAAAAGTTATAACGCTATCACATTAAACGGTTCTGCGTATGTCAAAGATTCGATAGATTATAATCATCAACTCTATAAAGAATTTCCAAGAAAAGATGATTGGTTTCATATTTCAGAAGGTATTACCTTGTTTTATAATCTGGGTTTGGGCGATCCTAAACTTTCTGAAAATGTAAAACGCGCCAAACGATTTGCTGGATTTTACATGAATGAAGATCCTGAAGCACAAAATTTCAATACAGAATACAAAACCATAAAATCGATTTTTACAGGAAGCGAAGGCCCGGCTACTACATCAAGCGCGGTGTATAACTTGCGTTATGGTCATACATCTCTTGCTCCTGTCTTAGAATACCTTGAACCGGAGTGGCATGAAAAACCTGAACGACAGAAAGAGATACAGGATCTTTATGACCAGATCATTACCCGCACCGATGTACCGGTCAATTTATTAGCTACCGGCCTAATTACCAATGCATATCTGTATACCGGCGAAGAAAAATACAAAAAATGGGTGCTTGATTATGTAGATGCCTGGATGAAGCGTATTGCTGAAAACGGAGGTCTGCTTCCAGACAATATCGGTCAAACCGGCAAGATCGGAGAATATAGAAATGGTCAATGGTGGGGAGGTTTGTATGGCTGGTATGGCCGATACGGAGTTTTAATGCAATTTTCTGCGCTTTCAGTGGCTAGTGAATGTGCCTATATGCTAACAGGCGATCCTAAATATCTTGACCTACTTCGCGGCCAAATAAACAGTATCATGCAGAGAGCAAAATTTACCAAGGAAGGTCAAATGTTGGTACCCTTTCGTTATAAAAAAGAGGGCTGGTATAGTTATCGACCAATGATGATCCAGGATCTAGCTCACCTCTGGCATGCTTCTATGGACCCTGAAGATTGGAAAAAAATTGAGGTATTGATGAAGGGCAATAAATTCCATCCATTATGGGGAGAAGGCGTTTGGGGTCAGAATACTCTTGGAGAGCTTGATACGGTTGTTTGGAAAAAGGCTGAACCATTTGACTGGAATCTTGAAGAAAGCATGGGTGATCGTACCTTTGGACTTACTGAACATGCACGTTTGATGTATTATGCAGGAAAAAATCCCGACTGGCCTTTAGAAGTCCTAAAAGCAGATTACACCGAGGTGATGAAAAGAATGAACTTTATGCAGAATGATCCGCGTAATATTTATAGTATTCAAAAAGATGACCTATATCCAAATAATCCGGTAATTACCAAGGGGCTTGTTCAAACCACCATGGGAACTCCCCAAACAGTTTATAATGGAGGATTGCTCCGGGCAACGGTCAGATATTTTGATGGAGATTTGCAAAGGCCAGGACTTCCTCAAGATGTTTCTGCTCTGGTAGATGGTATTCAGGCGAATGAAACTAAGCTGCATCTAGTCAATTTAAATCCTGTAGAAACCCGAAAATTGATCATTCAATCGGGAGCTTTTGGAGAGCATTCATTCACTGAAGTAGCTGAAGGGCAAAGTAAAATTGCGGTGAATGGTTCTTATTTTATGGTTGAATTGCCTCCTGCCAGTTCCATTCATTTAACTATTGGGATGAAACGTTTTGTAAATAAACCATCCTACTCTTTTCCATGGGATAAAAAATATTCGAACTAGGATTAGCAATGAGCAATAAAAAATAAATAAAAGATAGATTTACCCAGTACAAGAATTATGGACAAGTTAAACTCAAGAAAATTCATTAATAGAACGATGGCACTTTGCCTTTCTGGAATAATGATTTATACGGGTTGCATGGTCTACCCAACTCTGGTTAAAAAATCTAGTTTGGAACGCACCTGGGCTGTTTACAAAGCCGATGCTGAGGGCACCGGCTATTCTGATCTAAACCAAATCAATACCGAAAATATTCAGGAACTGAAACTGGCCTGGACCCATAAATTTAATGATGCCCCGCAAGGCTCAAGAGGTGGTAGCAGCGAAAGCAATCCCATCATACTTGATGGAGTGATGTATACCCTATCGGCCAGACATCGTGTTTACGCACTCAAGGCCTCAACGGGAGAGCAAATTTGGAGTTTTGACCCTTTCAATGGTGAAGCGGGCGGTGGAATTGGCAGAGGAGTTACCTATTGGGAACAAGGCGCAGATAAACGTATACTTTTTACTGCTGGCGATAATCTTTTTGCATTGAATGCAGCAACAGGGATTCCTATCCCCACATTTGGTAATCAAGGCCGAGTTAGTATGAATATTGGGATGCGCGGCGATCCCGATAAAATTTCTGTAATCCCCACCTCACCAGGCATTGTTTATCAGGATTTACTAATCATTGGTAACGAGGTTTCAGAATTATATGGTGCCGAGCCAGGGCATATACGGGCTTATAATATCATTAGCGGTAAACTGGAATGGACTTTTCATACGGTACCACAACCGGGCGAACTTGGTTATGATACCTGGCCTAAAGAAGCATGGAAATATGTAGGTGGCACCAATAATTGGGGTGGTATGAGTTTAGATGAAGAACGCGGCATGGTATTTTTTGGAACAGGATCTCCTACCTATGATTACTATGGTAAAGATCGGATTGGAATGAACCTGTTTGGAAATTCTGTTGTTGCACTTGATGCAAGAACAGGCAAATACAGATGGCATTTTCAGACCGTTCATCATGATCTTTGGGATTATGATCTTCCTGCAGCTCCTAATCTGATCACGGTAACTCATCAAGGTAAAAAGGTAGATGCTGTAGCTCAAACATCAAAATTAGGGTATATCTATACCTTTAACCGCGACACCGGCGAGCCATTATTCCCCATTGAAGAACGTGCGGTCCCGGCATCAGATATTCCGGGAGAGCAAGCATGGCCTACTCAGCCAATCCCTATAAAACCAGCACCTTATGCTCGTCAATCCATAACCAAAGATGACCTTAGCTTTTATACCAAGTCCTCGCATGATAGTCTGTTGAATCGATTCAATGCCTTCAGATACGAAGGTCCTTTTACCCCTCCATCGATCCAGGGAACATTTATGATTCCTGGAAGTCGCGGTGGTTCAAGCTGGGGAGGTGGTTCTGTAGATCCTGAAAAAGGTATTATTTATGTAAAATCAAATGATTCGCCTGAGATCGCAACACTGAAAAAAGTGGTAGAAAATGAAACTGCTAACCTATCTGCATTTAACCAGGGGAAAGCACTTTATAATACCTATTGTGTAAGCTGTCATATGCCTGATAAAAATGGAGATGAGCAGGGAAACCCATCATTACTTGCCATTGAAACAAGATTGACTAAAGAGAATGCCTTAAACAAAATCAAACGTGGCGGTGGAAAGATGCCATCATTCGCAAGTGTGATAGCCGGAAAAGAAGAAGCGATCATTTCTTTCCTATTTGAAAAGGAATCAAGTGCACGCCCATCAAGAGAGCAAAGTTTTCTGAAAGAAATTCAGGAAAATGAATCGGCAAATAAAGCCGGTATTAATACTCCAAAAGAAGATAAATACCTTAACCTGACAGCCTATGGTCAATTTACCGATGCGAATCGCAGACCGGGAATAAAACCGCCATGGGGACAACTTCATGCCATAAATTTGAATACCGGAGAGTTTGAATGGTCAATTACCTTAGGTAATGAGCCTGAGGGGCAAGCTCCAGGTGGTCCAGAAACTGGGGCAAGCGGATCTGCAGGACCATTAGTTACCCGCGGCGGATTATTGTTTATTGGCAGTACCCGCGACAAAAAATTCAGGGCTTTTGACCAAAAAACCGGGAAAAAACTTTGGGAAACCACCCTGCCGGGAATTGCCAATGCAAATCCATCTACCTATTGGAGCAAAGGCAAACAATATATCGCTATTTCGGTAGGTGGTGATACTGCTAATCCGGCCGGATATGTGCTAAGTTTTGCACTGCCAGATAAATAGATCTTAAATGATCCTAATACAACTGGCTGAAAAATAAATAATCTGAGAAGAAATGAAAAAAACAGAAGAATCTGCTTTTAGTGCTCCTGGATCACGCCTTTACTCATTAGACGCCTTACGGGGTTTTGATATGTTTTGGATAATAGGAGCCGAAGAAATATTCCATAGCCTGGCTATTATAACAGGTTATCCACTTTGGGTTGGCATGGCGGAGCAGCTAACACACCCTGCTTGGAATGGATTTCATTTTTACGACCTTATTTTTCCACTTTTCCTATTTTTAGCAGGAGTTGCAACACCCTATTCTGTAGGACGTGACCTGGAAAATGGAAAAACACGTAAACAATTACTTTTCAGAGTTATAAGAAGAGGATTGCTACTTGTTTTGCTTGGGATAGTTTACAATAATGGCTTGAAGTTTAGAGGCAGTATTGATGATTATAGGCTTTGCAGCGTGCTCGCCCGTATCGGGCTTGCCTACATGTTTGCAAATATCATTTACTTATATAGCAAACAAACAGCACAGGCAATCTGGTTTGCAGTTCTTCTAGTAGCTTACTGGCTGCTTTTGAAATTTAACTCCGCACCCGGATTTGCTCCCGGCGACCTTAGCATGGAAGGTAATTTTGCATCTTATATTGATCGTTCAATCCTTCCCGGCAGGCTGTACCTCAAGATACATGATCCAGAAGGGCTGATGTCACTGGTCCCATCCATCAGTACTGCACTTCTGGGTATCATGACCGGTAGCCTACTCAAAAACAGCCCAAAAACAAAAAAAGAAAAGGTGGTTTACATGGCTATAGCGGGTATAATATCTATTAGTATAGCGCTGATATGGAATCTGGATTTTCCTATAAACAAAAATTTATGGACGAGCTCATTTGTAATGCTTGTTGGTGGATTAAGCCTGATTCTACTATCCCTATTCTATTATATTATTGATGTTCTGGGGTATAAAAAATGGGCGTTCTTTTTCAAAGTGATTGGCATGAACTCCATATTAATTTATGTTTCAGGACGCTTTATTGATTGGGAGTATGCTAATAATGGCTTCTTTACCTGGCTATTTCAACTTAGCGGCGAACCCTATGATGCTGTGGTAAAGGCATTATTTTATGTTTTAGTACAATGGGGGTTCTTATACTTTTTGTATAAAAAGAAGGTGTTTCTGAGGGCTTAGAATATAAATTTTCAGGCATGTATGCCCGGAATGCTTAGGTTACTTTGTCATGCAATAATTTATTAATTAAGGTATTTTAAAAAATTATTGCCCTATTTGATAATGAATTTCCAATTAACTCAGCTTTATGCTAAATTCATCATTCAATTAAACAACACTCATGAATATCCTTAAAATGAAATCCTTTTATCTTGCCGCATTTCTATTATTTAGTCAGTGCAGCCTTGCACAGAATGATAAGGGGAAAATAGATTTTGAAACCTATAATCCACCCTCATCACTTGTGGTTCCGGAGCATGTAAAAGGCAGAGCTAAATTCCCTTTTATTGATGTTCATAACCATCAAAATAACATGCCTTCGCAGAATCTTAGTAATTTATTGTCAGAAATGGATAAGTTAAACATGAAAGTCATGGTCAATCTGAGCGGACGCAGCGGCGACTACCTGGCATCTGCAGTAAAGAATGTACGGCAAACCAATGCAAAACGCCTGATTGTATTTGCTAATATCTCTTTTTCAGGAATTGGTGAAGCATCCTGGACAGAAACTGCCGTTAAGCAGCTCGAAGACGATGTAAAAGCAGGTGCACAGGGACTGAAAATATTCAAAAGCCTAGGACTTTCTGTTAAAGACAACAAAGGTAACCAAGTAGCTGTTGATGATCCAAGGATAGAGGCCATCTGGGAAAAATGTGGGCAGCTGGGGATACCTGTGCTGATCCATACCGCAGATCCCAAACAATTTTGGGATGAGCCCAATGCTCAAAATGAACGCTGGCTTGAACTTATAACCCAACCGGGAAGAAACAGAAGTGCATCGGATGGTTATTCCTGGGAAGATTTGATCAAACAACAGCATAATCTAATCAAAAAACATCCACGCACTAATTTTATCATTGCCCATTTTGGATGGTTTGCAAATAATTTAGACTATCTGGGTAAGCTACTCGATACCTATCCCAACATGAATATTGAATTTGGAGCTGTTATTGCAGAACTTGGCCGCCAACCACGCATGGCCAAAAAGTTTTTTGAGCGCTACCAGAACCGAATTCTTTTCGGAAAAGACAGCTGGGTGCCTTCAGAATACAGCACGTATTTCAGAGTTCTTGAAACCGAAGACGAGTACTTTCCATACCATAAAAAATATCATGCTTACTGGAAAATGTATGGCATTGGGTTAAGTGATGAAGTGTTAAAAAAGGTGTATTATAAAAATGCAATCCGCCTGATACCAGGAATTGACCGAACTCAATTTCCGGATTAATTAAATGATGTATAGGCATTCTATTCTCAGGATATCATTCCTGAGAATATTCTCTCTAGCTACCCTATTCAGTTCAGTATTAAATTATCCTAATTCAATAAGAATTGAGGCTCCTGAATTTTTTAAATTTCAGGGTCCAATTCATGATGGCTCCGAAGCATCCCAATGAATTTAGGCTCCAGTTTTATACCCTTACTTAAGCAATACAGAAGTATATCATTCCCCAAACGCGTGTTTGAGTGATTAAAGCGAACTTGCTTATTCAGTTTCAGAAAACCAATTTTATCAAGCTGCTCAAGCGGGGTCTGACCCTTAACTTTTGGAAAATAAACGATACAATCTGTAAAACTAACACCCAATTCAGAATCTAGGTTATAGGATATTTTTGACTGATCATCAATTGAGGGTTCAAATTCGCAGTCGCTAAATGAAAGTCGGCCGCTAAACTCTGGATTATCTTTTTCAATTGTTTGAATGGTACAGTTCTCAAATTTTAAATTTCCGGAACCCCTACCCAGATAAGCACGCAAGTTATTACAATCCTGAATTCGAATATCGGGATAAAGTGCATCTGCACGTTTACCCTCCTGGATATCATTTAAATATAAATGATTCCTGTCGGAGAGCTTGTTTCCGATGTTTCCACTTAAATTTTCAAGGTCAATATTGCGGAATAACATCCTTGAATTAGATACCAGACGGACACCATCATAAGAACCTTCTTTTGACATGTGAAATTTAGAGCAGTCATAGATTTGCAGCAAGCGGACTCCCTGTTTACGGCCGCGCACACTTATATTGCTAAATTCGAGCTTATCCGGAAAGAACAAAGCTACTTTGTCGGCATTTTTTGTCCATTCCGAGGTTTTCATCAGCCAACATGTTGCTTTATTGGAAGGGTCGCCGGTAAAATCGATAACCATATCCTGAACGCTTAATGTACGACCATAACCGATTGGGTACTTGAAATCAAAATCAGACACAGTAAACTGAAGTACAGACACTTGTGTAGCGTTGGTACGTGGTATTAAACGACAATTACGGATGCGGATATCTCCATCCCATTTAGCTCCATAATCGGCTCGAAAGGAAATAAACGCATTGGTATTGACATTGGTATTTTCAACAAAAAGATCGCCTCCGCCAGTCAGGGTAAGCCCTCTCTGACCAACCTTGCTGTCTTTAATGTATAAGTTCCAGCAATGGAAATGTACGTCAACACGATTCAGAACACAACTTTCTATGCGGAAATTCTTGGTTAGATTAGTCCCAAAAACACCCCAATGAACAGGACTGCCTTCGGCAGTAATATTCCGAAAAGTCACGTTCATCCAGCGATTTCCTGATATCCCATACGTGCCCTGTGGAACCATCGGCACACCCACTCTATCTTTTTCCCATGGCAAAAGCCTGATATTCTCAACAGTTACATCAAAAACATACCTCAAAGAATAAAAACCACTTCTCTGGATTTTTGCTATATCTTGATTTCCGGGTTCAAGACCAACCCACTGATTTGAAAGCAAGGTGCGGCTACGCTCCACACGAATACCATTCTCAAAATAAGCACCTTCATTATCTCCTGATAAATAGAATGTTCCACCAGTAATATTTAAATAACTATCACTCGCAGGGTAAGCAATCAAGCTGGTATAATCTTTAAAAGACCATGCAATATCTCCAACAATTCTGCCATGTTCTTCCACATAAAATAACTCTTCGCGAGCCCAGCCCTTACTTATTCCAGTACTTTGATTGCGCAGTCCGATCATGTCATTTGCATCAGCAATAATGATCAGACAATTTTTATATGCGGCCAGTTCCGGTATAACCTGCACACCAGGTTTCAACTGATTAAGTAATGACTTTTTGCTTTCTTCACTAAATTTTATGTTAACAGGAGGCTGATCCGCAAGAATCTTAAACCGTGGCTCTTTGCTGTTAAACTTTTCATTAAAATGGAAAATACTTTGGCCCCAGTCTGTATTGGTCCGTATTTCAATGGCATTTGATTCACTAAACCAGTATTCACCATTGGGGTTGATCACCGGAAGAAGTTGTGAATTGGCATAATTATGTGCGGCTTTGATCTGTATCCCATCATCATTGATCTTATCACCAACAGCACCAAATAATTTATAATTCACGGCGCTAATATTAATCAGTTCAGCGACCAAATTCTTTTTCAAAGGAATGATGCTTCCATTATCCGCAAGTTGATTTGGCTGAGCTTCCTTGATCAAATAGATTCCATGTCCGCTATCGCCAACCTGATAATATCCGGCAGTTTGTACAAAGTTCCCTGATTTGATGGATGTACTTTCTTTTAATGCCGCAATAGTTGAAAAAACAAGTAAGACCTCCCCTTCTTTCATCACCGGGACAAGACTATTGACCGAAGCATTTGCAGTGGAGGCGAGCATACCCAAGCCTGTCAAGCCAAAGGTACTGAGTACCTTGCGCCTACTTAATTTATTTGCCATAAAAAATTATTAAACTTGTTCATTTAGTCTGAAAGATCATTTTTATAGGTTTCAGGCACAAAAAAGATATTGACAATTATTCCAATAACGATCAATGAAAGCGGATAAACTAGGCCGATGAACGGGGATAAAGCAAACCCGATCACTACCGATGATTTGATTAGTTCTGTAATAACCGGAGTTGAACCTCCGATGGCTCCGTTGCCCACGTTATACACAAATCCCATACTGGTATAGCGAATACGGGTAGGGAACATTTCCATCAGGAAGGCACCCATAGGGCCATATACCATAGTTCCTGAAAGTGTGAGCATAAATACCAAACCGATGAATATTAGGGTGGTTTGCGTATCGATATGCTGGATGGTATCTAGGCGTTGTGGGTTTCCCAGTTCCAAAAACAGATAAAACATAATTGGAATCACAATCAAGCCCAGTATCATACCAGGTAGAATAACCTTTTTCCTGCCAATTTTATCACTCAGCGCTCCAAAGATCTGGAAAAAAGGACCTGCCAAAAGAATACCGCTAGCCATAATTAAGAGAGCTGTGGTATCAGGCAATTTTACCGTTCGCTGAAGAAAAAATAGGGTAATAAACTGATTGGTTTGCATAATGGCGCTTTGCGCAGCATTGCCGCCAAAAATGGCACCCAAAATCAGACCGATATTCTTTTTTGTTTTAAAGGTTTCCTTAACCGGCGACTTACTTGTTTTGCCTTCACTTTTTAGCTGGGCAAAAACCGGACTTTCATGAAGTCTGCGACGAATAAAATAGCTGGCAATAACAAGAATAGCACTAAAAAGGAATGGAATTCTCCATCCAAAAGAGTTAAATGATTCTGCAGACATGATACTTTTCGTAGAAAAAACTACTACAAGACCCAAAATCATAGCAATAGAGGAAGTTGTTTGTATAAATCCGGTATAAAAACCTCTTTTATTTTGAGGGGCATGTTCTGCGACATAGATCACAGCACCTGAATATTCTCCACTGATAGCCAATCCTTGCATGAGCCTAAGTATTAGAAACAGAATTGGAGAAATCCATCCTGCCTGTTCGTATGTTGGTATACAACCAATTAAAAAGGTGGCTCCGCCCATCAAGAGCAAGGAAACTAGGAAAGTATACTTTCTTCCTATTTTATCGCCGAAATTTCCAAACAAAAGCGACCCAAAGGGCCTGATGAGGTACGTAGTTGCTACGATACCCAGTGTTTCAATAAAATTATTGCCACCAGCTGGAAACAACTGCATGGATAAAATATTAGCCATAATTACAGCCAATAAAAGATCATACCATTCAATTAGCGTCCCAACCGACGACGCTATAATTACTAATCGAAGATTATTCTTTTTTTCTGGGCTAATAACAGCTTCATTAGCTAAATCAGGAGGGGTAGAAACAGAGGCCATGTATACGCTTTAAATAGTATGTATGAATTTGGATTCAAATTAGAAATTTTTTGGATAGAATACAGAATCGGCGAGTAATTTATCTGCTACCCGACTTACGAAATCACCTGTACGAGCGGAAAGAAGATTTCGTAAGTCACAACTCTTAAAGCGAAGGCGAATTTATCTTGCATGACGCCTAGGTAAATTCGTAAGTCGATCAATTTACATCAAACCACCCTTCCCTGATCCAATTTCAAAGAATGTGTGATACTCAGAGGCATTTCTTCCTGATAATGACTGACATAAATAAGAGTCAATTCAGACATTCTGCAGATCGTATCAATCAGGTTTTTAAATTGTTCTTGCCGCTCAACATCAAGCCCAAGGCAGGGCTCATCTAGTATTAATAGGGATGGATTCTTAACCATAGCTCTGGCCAGCATACAGATACGCTGAATACTAACCGGAACATTACGGATCAATGCGCCTTCAAATTCACTGATATGCAGCAATTTCATCCAGCTTAATGAGGTTTCAGCCCTTGATTTACCTGATACACGGAACAAACCCAGTGTATCATCAAACCCGGATTCTATAACCTGCAAACAAGTACTTCCCATTGGGAAATACTGAAAAAATTCAGGCGAGACATAGCCGATTTTCTTTTTTATCTCCCAAATACTCTCCCCGCTACCTTTTGGCCGGTCAAAGAGGATGATCTTATTGGCAAAAGCTTGTGGGTTATCCCCATTTATTAAACTTAGTAAAGTAGATTTACCGGCTCCGTTATGCCCTGTCAATGCCCATCTCTGGCCTTGCCTAACCTGCCAGTTCACACCATCAAGAATCTGCTTATCCCCGTATTTGATCGAAACATCTTTCATTCCGATAATGGTATCATACACTACAGAAGGAGTAGCTGATAGCAGTTGCTTCAGTTGGTCCTGATCCAATTGTTGTTGGTCAATTGTATCAAAGCTAATCGGTCTAAACTCTTTTTTAGTGCATTGGGTGATCATTTTGCCATTTTCTAATACCGCCACATGGGTGATCGAATCTGGAATTTCTGTTGCCGGGGTAGCCATAATGATGCTTATCCCCGATTCAGATATTTCACGAATAAGTTCATTAAAATCTTGACGTGCAGATACATCTAGTCCATTTAGAGGGTTATCGAGCAAGAGTAATACTGGATTTTTGATCAGTGCTGCGGCAAGCATTAATCTTTTAGTTTCACCATTTGATAATTTAATAAGCTCTTTATCAAGTAAATGCGTTAATCTTAAGCGTTCTGTAGACTTTTGAATGGTCCACAGGCCCAAAGGATTTACTACCCTAATACTTGAAAGATAGGTTGATACTGTATCAGCATCTTCAGAATCGCATGAATTAAAACGCTGCTGATAATAGAAGTCGGCGGTATTAGAAAGATTACGAAATTCATGCCTTGCAGATACCTGAGTAATCAGTTTATACCTGTTAAACAAGGGATCATCTTGATGATGCTCCTGAATATGTTCATCAAAATAAGGATAGTATGCCTCACCTCTAGCCATGGACGCTTTACCCATGATAAAATCAAGAAAAGTACTTTTTCCGGAGCCGCTTTTTCCAATCAAAGCCCAGTGCTGACCTTTTTCAAGACTGAAATTCAAATCCTCAAAAACGAGGGTATTGAAATGTCGGATACTTACATCTTTGAAGGAAATGAGTAGATTGTTCAAATTGGTTTTTTATGAGCACACGCGTGCGATAACGTATTTTGATTGATATTTTTCAAGCACACGCGACACGCGTGCGCTAGCGCGTATCTTATCTAACCTGACCTTGGCCACGTATGATCCATTTTTCAGTCACCAGTTTTTCAAGTGCAAAAGGACCACGGGCATGCAATTTTTGGGTAGAAATTCCAATCTCAGCTCCAAGCCCAAATACTCCGCCATCTGTAAATCGTGTCGAAGCATTAGTAAAAACTGCCGCGGCATCTACCTCATTCAGGAAGCGCTCACAGTACTCTATATTTTTGGAAATAATTGCTTCTGAATGTTTAGAAGAGAATTTATGGATATGTTTTGCTGCCTCATCAAATCCGGCAACCGTTTTTACAGAACATTTAAAATCAAGAAATTCGCGACCAAAGTCTGCTTCTACCGCTTCTTTTAGAAATGGATAATTCAGCTGCTTCAAAATAGCGAATGACTCCGGATCAGCAAAGATCTCTACCTTATAGGCCTGCAGTTTGGGAGCCAAAAGACTCAGCAAGGGTGCTAAAATTTCTCTATCTGCGATGACCGTATCCAGTGAATTACAAACTGATGGACGGGATACCTTGGCATTGGTTACGATTGTAGCTGCACTTTCAAGATCAGCAGAAGCTTCCACATACGTATGGCAAACTCCAGCCCCAGTCTCAATTACAGGTACTGAAGCATGCTCGCGTACATAATCAATCAATTGCTGTGAGCCACGAGGAATTAAAATATCTACATATTTAGTGGCCGTGAGCAGTTCGGGCATGAATTTTCTGTCGGTAGGCAGCAACTGAACAATATTCACATCCAGATTAAAACTTGCCAGAACCTCTTGAATCAATTTAACCAAAAATGTATTGGTATAAAAAGCATCGGTGCCACCTCTCAAAACACAAACATTACCCGATTGAATGCATAAAGCGGCAACATCAATGGTCACGTTGGGCCTCGATTCATAAATTACGCCTACTACGCCCAGCGGGACCGTTATTTTCTGAACAAGAAGTCCATTATCCATAATCCGCTCAGAAAGCAAACGATTACTTGGATCAGGCAATGCAGCAATATCTTCCACACTCTTTGCAAGATCTTCAATCCTTGCTGAAGATAGTAATAAGCGGTCTTTCTTAGGATCAGAATCAGACATTTGGTTCAGATCCAATTTATTTTGAGCACTAATAGTAGCCGTGTTTTCCCTGATCTTTGCTGCCAGAGATCTCAGTATATCTGCTTTTTCATCATCACTTAAAAGCTTGGCTGCGATGGTTGCCTGCGAGGCCTGTTCAAGTAGAGATTGAATCGATTCCATAGTCAAAGTTTACAGTAAAACAATATTATCGGCATGCGCCACTTCCAGATTTTTTACTTTAGTATCCTTGGTCAAAGTTGTTGAATCGATCTTTGCGATAGCAACCGCTACCGCATTATTGTCTTCATCAAGAATCTCAATGATCTCACCATTCTCAAAACCGGTCAGTACTTTCTTAATTCCAACAGCAAGCAGACTATGCCTGTCTTTCAACGCTTTACATGCCCCCGCATCAATTTGAATCCGGCCACGAACAAGACTCCCACTGGCTAGCCACTTTTTACGAGCTGAAAGATCACTTTTCTGGGGCAGGCATAAAGTACCTGTTGAACCTTCTAATGCTTTAATGATCCCATTATCAGTTCGGATACCGAATATAACCACGCGGATTCCCATTTGATTGGCTAAGCGGGCAAAATTCAATTTCGAGGTCATGCCCCCTAAACCAGAAGCAGATTTTTCCTTATTCGCTAATAAGAGAATTTTTTTATCGCTGGTATCGAGCTCCGTAATCACTTTGCCATTTCCATCCAAAACACCAGGAACCGAAGTGCTGAACAAGACCTGCGCAGCACCAAACCCAACAGCGATTAGTGTGGCTAACTCATCATTATCAGAAAATTTCAATTCTAGGTTGCTCACTACATCATTCTCATTAGCAATTGGGATAATATTACTTGCCCAAAGTTCCTCATAGGTTCGCTTGAGCTGTAGAAACTGATCACGATTCGAAAAATGATGGCGTTCACACAGACTTTGCGCAATGGCAATGCCATGTGGTGTAAAATATTTGGCGTATGTATTTAATAAAAGTGGATTTCCAACAGATGCAGCTGCTTTTTTTTCATTCAGCGTGCCTCCATAATTCTTTAAAAACTTCTTTCCGGCGGCAACGGCTCCCGATGAAACAATCACCAGGTCATATTCCTTATGGATCAATGCCACCTGCCGAGCTATTTCTTCAATCACCAACTCATCAAGCTCACCATCTGTGGTGGTGATTGATGCAGTTCCAAATTTTAGTACGAGTATAGGTTTTGCCACTGTAAATGTATATGGATCGAATTTAAGGAATTTTTCTCAGCTAGCGCACGCGTGCCGCGCTTGCTAAATCAGAAAGCTAATTTTATTTGATTTATTTCCGAAATATACTTGGCACGCGCGGCACGCGTGCTTTAACCCCATTTTGATATTAGTTTATTTTTCTTTCTGAAAGTTTCTTTATATTCTCATTAATAAAAAGAGGATTTGCCCCTTTTTGGGATGCAACCCAGGCTCCAAGCTGGCAAGCAAATTTAAGGGCATCATCCAGCGGTTTATCGTCCATATACTGGTGGATAAATCCCGCAAGGAAAGCATCTCCAGCTCCAACAGTATCTTTGGTATCTACAACAAATCCATTCTGATATAATTTTTCATTCGGTGTTTTCAAAAATGCACCCTCGGGACCACGTGTTACACAGAGTATCTTGAGTGAATAGCTTTTAAAAACAAAGTCTGCCGCTAATTCCAAATCGGTAGAATCAAATCCGTTCCATGTTGATAATTGTAAAAGTTCCTCATGGTTCATTTTTACTACATCTGATTTCTTAAGCAATTGTTCAACAATATTCTTATCTACAAAAGGAGGACGGAAATTCACATCAAAAACCTTAAGTGCGCCGGTATCTAATAAACCTATTAATGTTTCAAAAGAAACTTTATTTCGGCAAGAAAGGCTTCCATAAACTAGAACATCAAATTCTGGAAGAGCTTCCACTTGCTCTATATAATCCCATGCTGACGGAAAAACAATTTCATAACTGGCGTCCTTTTGATCTGAGAGATGCACATTCACAAGTCCTGTTGGGTAATTGTTCTGCTGAATGAACTGGCTAGAAAGACCGTTTTCACGGAGGTATTCAAGCAGGTTTTCGCCATGCTTATCTTTTCCGCAACTGCTTAACATGAAAACATCAGACCCTAATTTATTCAGGCTAATAGCTACATTCATTGGCGCACCTCCCGGTACTGCTCCGTCGGGAAAAATATCCCATAACATTTCACCAAAACAAAGTATCCTGCTTTTCATATTACTCTTTTATGGATATAATTTAATGCCAAATTACTAAAATCTCAGCTAGCGCGCGCGCGCGTGCTAAATCAGCAATCAATAAATCAAGGTCACCGCACCCGAAAGCATCTGTTTACCAGCCCTGCTAGAAATTTTATAATAATACGTCCCTTGCGGGAGTACCGATCCCTGAAAATACCCATCCCATGCCTTTGGATAAGCCATACTTTGAAACACTAACTTCCCATAACGGTTGTAAACCTGAACCATAGCGGTAGTATCCGCATCCAAACCAGGAAGCATCCATCGATCATTAACACCATCCCCATTTGGCGAAAAAGCATTTGCATTTAGTGTAAAAAAATCTGAAAAAATACTGAACTCCCAAAAAGCAGTAACTGGGTTATAATTCTCATTCCCTAACTGGCTGGCCTCAATCCTCACTTTACCTATAGAATTCATAATCACCTGATTTGGAGGAATGATCGATGCAATGGCCGGAGCATTACTCGTAAAGCTTATAGGCAATCCAGAGTTAGCGCTCGCATTCAGCCTGAAGCTCGACTCGCTCAACTTTTTATTAGGAATAGGTTCAAAATCTAATATCTGGTTGGCTTTACTGATTAACAGTTTACCATTCACATACGAAATTGAATAATTAGCTGCCAATGCGGAGCTGGCTACAATCGCATAAGTTCCGGGCACAGAACTGATCGAGGCAGCACTTAAAACCACAGGCAACTTTTCGAGTGCCGAAACCCCTTCGCCGGGCACAAAACCAGTATAAACGATGGTAAATTCCGGATTTGGAATGCCATAGACCCGCGACTGATCATTTACCGTGATGCTCAGATCTTTGGGTTTAATAGTCAAGATTTGCGAAGCATTAATTGCCCGGTTATCCGATTGAGAAGCAGTAATCAAGGTTAACCCTACACCCTTTATCTTAATCAGACCGGCAGAAGTTATCGTTGCCACCTGACTATCACTGCTCGTATACACTATTGAGTTAGAAGAGTTGGCATGAACCGCACCCGGAGTAAAATCTTCATCCCCATAGGTTTTTACGGGCATGGGTTGGAAAGAAATAGACTGAAGCGATAAAGTAGAAAGCACCAGCAAATTAAAACTTACAGCATTACTGCATCCGGCGGCATTGGTCACCGTATAGGTGATGGTTATTGCACCTTCCGCAATCGCGCTAACCTGCCCAGTGCTGGCATTCACCGTTGCTATTGCATTCGAACTGCTGGCCCACACCCCATTAGCTGTAGCGGATACCAGTTTAGTTCCTGATCCTACAGCCAAACTACCGGCCCCCGTAATGGGAGAAATCTTTGGAAGTTCCGGAATTACCAAGGTAAAGATGGAGCCGGTACTACTTTCTGCGGTACGGCTGTTCTTAACTTTCAATGCCCCATTATAAACACCATCGGCAAGCGATGCAGGTAATTTCACGAGTATACTTGCTGGAGGTAGTGGCTGATTGATCACATCCGTCAAACCGGCAGCAATACCCTCTGCATCCCAAATAATACTGTACAGATCGGGATCGCCCTCTGTTCCGTTATATGAAAAACGGGTTTCGGTTAGTCCCTTACAGAATAGGGAACTATACTCATTTAGGCTAATGGATATCGCCGGCCCGCTTGTAAATATCCAGCTGGCCCCCTGAAGGTTATTATCAATATTTCCTGAAACAATGGCCGTAGAACCATCTGCACTTAAAGCAAGGGAGTGCCCCTGATTAGCCAAACCTTTACTGCCAATACCGGTCAGTTTAGGTCCGCGCTGAATCCATTTGGAATCTGTCCAGGTATAAACCCATGCTGCACCATTTGTCCAATTATCTTTATATCCACCTACTAGCGAAGTATTTCCATCGGCACTAATGGATACCTTCCATCCCTGAGCCGCATCTGCCGAGCTTCCTGTACCCACCATTTTCAAACCCTTACGATTCCATTCTGCGCCATTCTTTTGAAAAACCCAGGCTGCACCTCTGGCATTTCCATCAACAGAGCCCCCAACTATGGCAGTGGCTCCATCGGCACTGAGCGCAACCGATATTCCCTGCCATTTGGTACTCACATAATCTGTTATTGCCAGTTTCTTGGGAAGTCTGTCCCATGCAGAAGAACTTTTTACAAAAACATAAGCTGCACCCTCCTGCGAATTCTCTAGAGGTGCACCTACAATGGCCGTATTCCCATCAGCACTCAATGCCACAGAAATTCCCTGTCCCTGAGATCCGTTCACATTGGTATCATCAAACAATTTGCCTCCATCCTGTGACCAGGTAGTCCCCTTTCTGATAAATACCCAGGCTGCACCACGACTGGAGCTATCGTAAGGACCACCCAAAATCACCGTGTTTCCATCGGCACTCATCCCAACCGAAAAACCCTGACTTACCGGCAAAAATGCAGCATCGGTATCAGTCCCTACTAACTTATCACCCTGCTGGGTCCAGATTCCATTCTTTCTAGTAAAGATCCAAACCGCACCCATCCCATTATTATCATTATTGCCTCCAATTACCACGGTATTTCCATCGGCACTGATGCCTACAGACTTTCCCTGTTGCGCCGGACCAACATTTCCACTTCCAACCAGTTTGGGTCCCTGCTGAGTCCAGAGACCATTATTTCGAACATAGATCCATGCTGCCCCCTGCTGCGCATTATCAGAAGTACCGCCAACAATTGCTGTATTACCATCGGCACTAATGGCCGCCGATTTGCCAAGACCGCCTTCACCAATACTCCCACCACCAACCAGTTTTGAACCTTGCTGCGTATTGGGATAGGGAGTATTGAGAGGTGTAAACTTACTGGAGCTATTAATTGAACCAAAAGCATTTTTTACTAAAATGGAGCCTGTAACTGTCCCGGGCATCACGTAGGCCGTAATGGAAGTTGAGGCACTGGCAATGACCAATGCCGCCTTCCCTCCAATCTCAACAGATTCAGGCGTATTGAGTCCGGTTCCGGTAATTGTTACCAGCGTTCCTACAGAACCCTGGGCAGGCGAAAATGAGCTGATAGTTGGCGCCTGAGCATTTGAGTCTATGAAAGACAAAAATACCCATAGAAAGACCATACTTATAATTAAACTCTTCATTTTCTTTATACTATCCGTTACAGAATAAGGCGGATAAGATTACCGGAGATCTGCCTGTGGCGTCCTTTTTAAATATGAAGCTTTTTCATCAGAAAAGCAACAACAGAAACCAGAAAACCTTCCTTAAACCTATAAATGCATTGATAATTTTTCTTTGAAATATACGTAGAAAGAGTTTTTATAGATGCCAACACCCATTAATTTATTCGATTTTTGAACTAAAATTAGTTGTTTTTTCTATCTTTAAGATCAATCAATAACTAAGACATGAAAAAGCTATATTTTATTGCAGCAATCGCTCTAACAGCCTGTAATATGCCAAACAAAGAGAAAGAAACTGAGCAGAAAGCAACTGTTCAGCACTATGAGCTCCTCGAAAAATGGGAAAGCGATAGCCTCCTAAAAGTTCCTGAATCTGTTTTATTCGATAAAGCTAATCAGGTATTGTATGTAAGCAATTTGGATGGAAGCGATCCCTGGAAAGCAGATGGAAAAGGATCTATTGCCAAAGTGGGACTAGATGGAAAGATCATTGCCGCAGAATGGGTCAGCGGATTGAATGCACCTAAAGGAATGGGCCTATACAATGGTAAATTATATGCTGCCGACCTAGGGAATATTGCCGTCATTAATATCGCGAGCGGCAAAATCGAAAAAACTATTCCGATTCAAGGTGCTACAGGATTGAATGATATCAGCATCGACCCGAATGGCGTAATTTATGTGACTGAATATCTATCCAAGAAATTATACAAAGTAGAGAACGAAAAGGCAGAACTGATTGCCGAAAATCTGACCCAGCCCAACGGAGTTCTATTCCATAATAACGAGCTTTTCCTGCTCGACGGAACCGGAATGTTTAAAGTTAATGCCGATAAATCGATGGCTAAAATTGCCGATGGCATGGAAGGCGGAGTAGACGGAATTGAAAACATCGAAGGCAATAACTTCATCGTTTCCTGCTGGGAAGGAGCTTTATGGCAGGTTAATACCGATGGCACCAAGCATTTGCTGATGGACACCCGGAAAGAAAAAAGAAGCACTGCAGATATCGGCTTCGACCCAAGTACGAAAACCGTTTACGTGCCTACGTTTTTTAGGAATACGGTGGTGGCTTATGAGGTGAAGTAGAAGCTGAAAGGGGAAAGCCTAAAGTTGAAAGCTAAAAGGGGAAAGCTGAAAGCTGAAAGGTGAAAGGTGACACCCGTCATTTCGAACACCTGAGCTCAGTTTCAATTGGAGGATAGTCATTAAAGGTGGAGAAATCTCATCCCAAAAAGCAGAATTTTTAAATTAATACAGATTCCACCTCAACAGATTCCTCTTCGTGCCTCATTCGGAATGACGGAAAGCTGAAAGCTAGAAGTTGAAAAACAATTAAAAAAGATTGAATTGTAAATATAGCATCTAACCTAACCGTCAGGTGCTATATTTAATCAATTTCAAAATTCTCAATCCAATTTCCAGTACATAATTATATTTGTATCAAAAATATAATTATATGATAGCGCACCACGTATTATTCTGGCTAAAAGCCGATACTACCGATGAACAAAAAATTGCCTTCCAAAAGAGTCTGAGTACTCTTGAAAAAATAGAAGTCGTTAAATTCTTTCATTTAGGTATTCCTGCACCAATTGAGCGTGCAGTAATTGATACCACGTACACATTCAGTTTATTTCTTGCTTTTGAAGATATGGCTGCACATGATGTATACCAGACACACCCTTTACATAAAGCTTTTTTAGAAGAGTTTAGAGTATTCTTCGACAAAGTGATTATTTACGATGCAGAGTAGGGCAGTATACTTTGATAAAAGGGAGTGATTCTTTCACTATTTTAATAAACTTACTAACTTGCAACTTAAAGGGCCATTGTATTGGTATGTATTGTACTAAAGCAGCTAATTTGAAATTTACTGCTTTTTTCATACTTCAGATAACAGATAACTGACAACTGATAACTGATAACTGAATCAAGAACCAAGAGCCAAGAACAAAGACTGTTTACTGCTAATTTGAAATTTACTGCTTTTTTCATACTTCAGATAACAGATAACTGACAACTGATAACTGATAACTGAATCAAGAACCAACAGCCAAGAACAAAGACTGTTTACTGCTAATTTGGAACTTACTGCTTTTTTCAAACCTCATTCCTCATACTTCATTCCTCATACCTCATACTTCATACCTCATTCCTCCTACCTCATACTTCATACCTCATACTTCATTCCTCCTACCTCATACTTCATACCTCATTCCTCCTACCTCATACTTCATCCCTCCTACTTCATACTTCATTCCTCCTACTTCATACTTCATTCCTCCTACCTCATACCTTGCAAAACCAAAATATCCTGTCAAAATTTGCAAACTGAGAAAGACTACTTACTTTCGCTTAGCCAATTAAGCTTCAGCAATGAGAACAACCTATTTAAGCCTCCTTCTGTTATTTTTAGGAACCCTGACATTTGCACAATCAAAAAAATTCGAGTTTATCGCTTTTGGAGATATGCCTTATCGCTTACCGAATGATTATGAGCGCTTTGAAAATCTGATTTCTCAGATAAACCATCAAAAATCAGCATTCAGTGTACATGTCGGCGATTTCAAATCAGGTTCGACCCCCTGTTCTGATGAGTATTTTTCTAAGATTTACGGGTATTTTGAAACATTTAAAAATCCGTTAATTTACACACCTGGCGATAATGAATGGACCGATTGTAACCGTAAAGCAGCAGGTGAATATGATCCACTGGAGCGTTTAGCCTTGTTAAGAAAGATGTTTTTTAAGGAAAAACAGAGTTTCGGATCTATAAAAATACCCCTCAAAAGTCAGGCAGAAAATCCAGAATTTGTGCGGTATGTTGAAAATGTATCCTGGGAATATGGCGGAATCCAGTTTGCAACAATCCATTTGGTTGGCACAAACAATAATTTGAAGGAAAGTGGCGATAATTCCGAATTCATTGAACGCGAAAAGGCAAATTTAGCCTGGCTTGAAGAATTGTATGCAAAAGCTGCAGATAAGAAAGGGCTGGTCATATTTACTCAGGCAGATATGTTTTACATGGGGAACGGCTCTTCTGGCTTTCAAAAAATCAGAGAAAAATTAGCTGCGCTAAGCATACAATACGGAAAGCCTGTTTTATGGATAAATGGCGATTCGCATCGCTTTATTGTAGATAAGCCACTGTTCAATCCGGATAAGAAAAGCACCATCCTTAATTTTACCCGACTACAGGTATTTGGCGATGCCGACATGGCTTCCGTAAAAGTAATAGTTGATCCAAAATTAAAAGAGCTTTTTAGTTTTAGGCAACTATTGATGGATTAAATGCAAACGCCTCCTAGCAGCCCCAATTTAGATGATTATGAATTCCAGTGTATTGAGTATCTCAATCTACTAATTAGCCTATGCTATAAAAATTCAGGATTAAGATAATTTAGATTTATGGCGCTCCATTTCAATTCCTTGAATACCTTATTTATTTGCTATTTTTAATGATGATCATCGTTAAAATAAATTCAGAAATATGCGCTTTTACCTAATTCTTTGTTGCTTAATTTTTGCAGTGACCTCTGTTTTTTCACAGATTGAAAAACCTAACATCATTTATATATTGGCAGATGACTTAGGAATTGGCGATGTATCAGCATTTAATAAAAACTCTAAAATTCAAACTAAAAACATCGATGCCCTGGCCAAAGAAGGAATGCGGTTTACGGATGCACATAGTGGTTCCGCAGTGTGCACACCCACTCGCTATGGCATATTAACTGGCAGATATGCCTGGCGAACCCATTTGCAAAATGGGGTTTTATGGGGATATGACACCGCCCTAATTGCACGCGACAGATTTACCTTGGCTAATCTTTTCAAAAATAAAGGGTATAACACGGCTTGTATTGGAAAATGGCATTTAGGTTTAGGATGGCAAAAAGACAAAAATGATCAAGTAGATTTTTCAAAGCCCCTAAGCACTGGCCCTAATTCTGCAGGCTTTGACTATAGTTATATTATTAGTGCTTCGCTCGATATTCCACCCTATGTATATATTGAAAATCAGCGCGTAACAACAAAAAAAATAGAAAATATTAAAGAAAATAAGGGTGCCGGATTTTGGCGTGAGGGACCAATAGGGACAGGGCAAAAGCATGAAGATGTATTGGATGATTTCACGAATAAGGCAATAACTTACCTGACAAACCGAGCAAAAAATCAAGCAGAGCCATTCTTTTTATACTTGCCATTGACGGCCCCTCATACACCTATTTTGCCAACTAGCGAATTTGAAGGGAAGTCTGGCATTAATGCCTATGCTGATTTTGTTTTAAAAACGGATGCCGTACTGGGGCAAATAAAAGCTGCCCTGAAACAAACTGGCTTAGACAAAAATACCATCCTGGTTTTTACTAGTGATAATGGGGCATCACCGATGTCAGATTTTAAAACCCTCGAAGCAAAAGATCATTTTTCAAGTGCCGGTTATAGAGGCTCTAAAGCAGATATATATGAAGGCGGACACCGAATTCCATTTATTATTAAATGGCCCGGAAAAATAGCTCCAAATAGCGTGTCATCACAAACGATTTCATTAACAGATTTCATGGCCACAGCTGCAAGTATTATTAGCACAAAATTATCCGATCAACAGGCAGAAGATAGTTATAGCCTATTGCCAATTCTATTGAATAAAGCTGAAGGCTTTAAGCGCGAATCAATTATTCATCATTCAATTGATGGGAAATTTGCCATCAGAAAAGGAGATTATAAACTTATCTTGGCTAAGGGATCAGGCGGATGGAGTGCTCCTGTAGAGTTGGATGCAACAAAATTAAATTTACCTCCTATCCAATTATATAATCTAAAAACGGATATCAAAGAACAGCATAATTTAGCTGCCTCATTGCCTTTAGTTGTAAAAGAATTAACCGCTTTGCTGAAAAAGCAAATAGAATCCGGCAGATCGACTGAAGGCAGAGATCAAAAGAATGATTTAGCGGTGAGGTATTAGGATGAGTTTAATGCCTAAAAATTAATAAAGCTGAACAAACACCAAAACTAAGGATACATATATTACTAGCTTGAATAATTACATGGCACATGTATAGGGAATTGCATCAAAATTTGCAATAAATACACATTAAAACCCAAACATAAAACTAGCTGGATCTAAAATAATTTACTATTCAAAATGCCTATTTCTTCATAGACATAATCAGCAATTTAAGTTCTTCAATTTGTTTTTGTTGTGCTTGATATGAAGCTTTTAAAGCTGCAATCTCAGCATCTTTTTGAGCACTCTCCTCTTGAATAGCTTTTACGATCACAGGCAATAAATTGCTATAGCGTGCTTCCAATTTATCTGGATTTCCTTGGCTCACTAAATCTAAATTATTACCAATAGCAGATTTTTGTTGTAAAGCCAAGAGGTCTTGGGCAATAAAACCTGCAGACTTAATGCCAACCTTTGCTTTATCGCGCGTATTCCAAGTAAAACTTACAGGCTTTAATTGCTTTAAAAAATCTAAGCCTTCAGAAATGGTAGTAATGTCGGTTTTATCACGTCTGTCAGATAAACCAGTTAATGCAACATTAGAACGTAACACTGTTACCGATGAATTCCCCAAGGTAATTTCATTACTTGCAGTTGCCGAAGATCCCACAGCTCCGTATCCAATAAAAGTATTGTTATTTCCAGTTGTATGGGTATCACCTGCTTGGTAACCAATTGCGGTATTGCTTAACCCAATAGTGTTAAGTAGAAGTGCATCTTTACCAATTGCAGTATTGTTGCCACCAGTGGTGTTAGAATAAAGTGCTTGCATGCCATTTGCAGTGTTTTGGCTCCCTGTCATATTAGATTTAAGTGCCGAAGCTCCAGTTGCGGTGTTTAAAATCCCATCTGTATTAGCTCTTAGTGCAGCTTGACCATTTGCAGTATTGGATACACCAGTCGTGTTAGCGTAAAGTGCAGCTTCACCATTTGCAGTATTGTATGTACCAGTCGTGTTAGCTCTTAGTGCAGCTTGACCATTTGCAGTATTGTTGCTACCAATAGTATTAGAGTAAAGTGCCTCCTG
>Ga0222712_10000735_pt1 | contig 41696 bp, 32 predicted proteins | sample C33_657DmetaG_FD_165043 | JGI IMG/M metagenome (GOLD analysis project Ga0222712, IMG submission 165043) | Estuarine water microbial communities from San Francisco Bay, California, United States - C33_657D | ecosystem: Environmental > Aquatic > Marine > Unclassified | place: USA: California... | reverse complement strand
CCAAAGCGGCGGCGACGACCTCGACCGAGAACAGATAAGCCGTGATGATATCCTTGAACAGGAAGCCGAGCAGGGCGGCCGGAATGAACGCGACCAGGATCGCGGAGGCGAGGGAGACGGCCTGGCCGTCGCCACGGCAAAGCCCCGTCAGCACGCCGCGTACGCGTCCGAAGAACGCCGCGAGCACGGCGAGAATCGCGCCGAGCTGGATGATGACGATGTAATCGTCGGCGACCCGTTCCATCGAGACTGATCGGCCCTTGCGGTCGGTGACGCCAGACACGGTGACATCGGCTAACTTCGGGACGCCGAGCAGGCTGTCACTGAGGATCATGTGACCGGTCGAACTGACCGGCAGGTACTCCGTGACCCCTTCGACCGTGCCCGTAACGAGGGCGCGAGAGTAGGTGAACTCTCGTCGCATTTCTTCAGGCGGCACCGTCGGACCATAACCCGCCAAAGCGGGCAGGGAGGACAGCAGCCACAAGCCGAAGGCGAGACGAAGCATGGACGAGCACTAGGCTCATGCCCGTGCCGGGGCAAGGAAAGCCGTCAAAAGCCCTTGTCGCTTGCCCTTAGGTGAGGTTCTCGCTTTATGCAGGCATCACCATGTCGGCCTCCAGCCTCATCCCGACCACTGAAGCTCGCTTCCGCGTGCCGGACGCCCGCGGCCGTTTCGGTCAGTTCGGCGGGATGTACGTCCCGGAGACGCTGATGACCCCTCTCCTGGACCTGACCAAGGCCTACGACGAGGCCCGGCGCGACCCGGCGTATCAGCAGGCTTTCGCCAACATGCTCCGGGACTACGCCGGACGTCCCACCGGACTTTACCACGCCGAGTCGCTGACCAAGCATGTCGGCGGTGCCCGCATCTACCTCAAGCGCGAGGACATGCTCCATACCGGAGCGCATAAGATCAACAACGTCATCGGCCAGGCCTTGCTCGCCGTGCGCATGGGGAAGAAGCGCATCATCGCCGAAACCGGCGCCGGCCAGCACGGCACCGCGACCGCCGCGGTCTGCGCCCGTTTCGGCCTCAAGTGCGTCATCTACATGGGCGCGACCGACATGGAGCGTCAGGCCCTGAACGTGTACCGCATGCGCCTCATGGGCGCCGAAGTCCGTGGCGTCGAAGCCGGTCAGCGCACGCTCAAGGAGGCCGTCAACGAGGCCATGCGTGATTGGGTCACCAACGTCCGGGAGACCCATTACATCCTCGGCACGGCCTATGGCTCGCATCCGTATCCGATGATGGTCCGTGATTTCCATCGCATCATCTCGATCGAATCCAAGCAGCAGATCCTGCGCGCCGAAGGCCGTCTCCCGGACGCCATCGTCGCTTGCGTCGGCGGCGGCTCCAACGCCATCGGCGCGTTCTTCGAGTTCCTGGACGAGCCGGGCGTGCGTCTCATCGGCGTCGAAGCCGGCGGCCGCGGCATCGCCCGCGGCGAACATGCCGCGCGTTTCGCGGGCGGACGTCTCGGCGTGCTGCAGGGTTGCATGACCAACATCCTCATGGATGGGGAAGGGCAGATCGAAGGCACGCACTCCGTCTCCGCCGGCTTGGATTACGCCGCCGTCGGCCCCGAGCACGCTTACTATCGCGACAAGGGTCGCTTGGAGTTCGCCTACGCGACCGACGACGAGTGCCTCGAAGGCTTCCAGCTGCTTTCGCGCACCGAAGGCATCATTCCGGCCTTGGAATCCAGCCACGCCGTGGCACATGGCGTGAAACTCGCCGCGAAGCTGCCGAAGGAGCAGGTGGTCATCATCAATCTTTCCGGCCGCGGCGACAAAGACGTGTGGAGCGCGGCGCGCGCGATGGGCACCGAAATCAAACTCTGACCATGGCGGCGTCTTCGATGACGGGTTTCGGACGGGCGGAGCTCGATCTCTCTGGCGTCCGTCTGTCGGTCGAAATCGCCACGGTAAATCAGAAGAATCTGCAAGTCTCGGTCTTCGGACCAGAAGCCTGGCCGGCCCTCGAGTCCACCGCCTCCGCTTGGATCCGCGCCCGCTTGCAGCGCGGCAAAGTCACCGCCCGCGTGACGCAGGCCGCCGCTTCCGGGCAGCAGCGCCAGTGGGACGCGGAGTCCGTGGCCGGCAGCCTGGACGAACTCGCCAAGATCGCCGCACGTTGTGGGGTCGCGTTCGCACCGGACGCCGATCTGCTGCATCGGCTGGCCGAGGCCAGTCGCCGCCCATCGGTCGCGTTGCCTCCGCTGGCCGAAGTCGAGGCGGCCGTCCAGAAGGCCTTCGACGAAGCCCTGCGCCATCTGATTGCCATGCGTCAGGCCGAAGGCGCCGCGCTGGCCAAGGATCTCGAAGCACGCCTCGCCAAGATTTCCACGATGGTCGCCGACATGGAACACGCCGAAAAGGCCGCGCCGGTCAGGCATCGGGATGCCATGCTCAAGCGACTCAAGGAAGCCGGCCTGGCCTTGGACGTGTCCGATGACCGGGTGCTTAGAGAACTGGCCTTGTTCGCGGACCGGTCGGACATCACCGAAGAGGTCGTCCGCCTCCGCAGCCATGTTGCCCAATTTTCAGCCGAGCTCAGCCAGCCGAACAGCGGACGGAAGCTGGATTTCCTGATCCAGGAGCTCCTCCGGGAAGTTAACACCATCGGCAGCAAGGCCGCGGAAATCGCCACGACCAAGCAGGTTTTGGAGGCTAAAACCGAGATCGAGCGCATCCGGGAGCAGGTCCAGAACCTGGAGTGAGGTTTTTTAGGGTGTGGTATTGCCACGACCGCTTTCCCATGCCTTTGTCTATCAACACTTACGCAACGTCATGTCCAACAACCTAACCAAGCGCGACATCGTCCTGAAGATTTTCACGGACAAGGGGTACCCCCAGAAGCATATCCGCGACTCGGTCCAGATGACCTTGGACGCCATCAGCGAGGCCCTGCTCGCGGGTCGTGATGTCGAGCTTCGTAACTTCGGCGTGTTCCAGGTCCAGGTCCGCAAGAGCCGCATCGGCCGCAATCCGAATCGTCCCGAGACGGACGTGGTCATCCCGAAGCGCGCGGTCATCAAGTTCAAGGCGGGCAAGGAGCTGAAGGCCAAGCTGAAGTCGATCGACGTCGAGAAGCCCAGCCAGCCGCAGCAGTAATCCGCGCCGCGATGTCCGACATTCGAACGCTCCCCGGTTTCCGGGAGTTCTATCCCGAAGACCGTGCCGTCTTGGGGCACATCATGGACGTCTGGCGTCGCGCCTGCCGTCGCTACGGTTTCCGCGAGTGGGAATCCCCCGTGCTCGAACCGCTCGAACTCTTCACCGAGAAGTCGGGCGAAGAGATCGTGCGGCAGCTCTTCAACTTCGAGGACAAGGGCGGCCGTAAGGTCAGCCTCCGTCCGGAGATGACCCCTTCGCTGGCCCGCATGGTCGGGGCCAAGGCCAACGGCATGCCGAAGCCGATCCGCTGGTTCGCGATCGGAGAGAACTACCGCTACGAGAAGCCTCAGAAGGGTCGTCTCCGTTCGTTCTACCAGCTCAACGCCGACCTCCTCGGCGAAGCCGGTCCTGCGGCCGACGCCGAGATCATCGCCCTCTGCGCCGACTGCCTGCTCGGCTTCGGCCTGACGCAGCAGGATTTCCGCATCCGCGTCTCCGACCGCACGCTCTGGTTCCGTTACCTTGCCAGCCTCGGCGTCCCCGAAGCCCAGGCGGTCGCCGTCCTCGGTGTGGTCGACAAGCTTGAGCGCGGCGCCCCCAAGGATCTCCTCGACGCCATGACGGCCGCGCTCGCCGGGACTTCCGTCGATCCCGTCAAGGCTTTGGAATCCGCCCGCGCTTTCGCCAATACCAAGTCACTGGCCGACCTCGAGAAACTCGCCGCCGGCGACGTAGCCATGACCGAACGTCTAGCCGAGTGGAAGCAGCTCCTCGGCACGCTGACCACCATGGGCTTCGGCGAGTGCGTCGCCATCGACCTCACCATCGTCCGCGGCCTCGCTTATTACACCGGCTTCGTTTTCGAGGCCTTCGAGACCGGCGGAGAAGCCCGCGCCCTCGCCGGCGGCGGTCGCTATGACGCCTTGGTCAAGAAGCTGGGCGGACCTGACCTGCCCGCCGTCGGTTTCGGCATGGGCGACGTCACCATGCGTGACCTGCTCGAGCTCAAGAAACTCATCCCGGCCTACGCCGACGGACCTGATTTCTACGTCATGATCCTCGGCGACGACGCCCGTAATGCGGCGCTGGAAGACATCGCGAACCTCCGACGCGCCGGTTTCCGCGTCGAATACAATCTGAAGGACGGCAAGTTCCCCAAGCTCATCCAAGCCGCCGAAGTCGCCGGCTCGAAGTATGCGCTCGTCTACGGAGGCAGTGAAGTCGCCAAGGGCGTGGCCAAAGTCCGCAGCCTTGCCGACCGATCGGAAGCCGAAGTGCCGCGCACGGACCTCGTCCCGGCGCTCCGTGCCGTGCTCGAGGAAGGCATGCGGGCCATCCAGCCCTGAGGCCATGACCGAGCAGACGCGCCAGTACCAGGCCATGGCGAAGACCGCCTCCTGGACGATGGTCTCGCGCGTGCTCGGCCTGTTCCGTGACCAGCTGACCGCCGCGGTCTTCGGCGCCTCGGCCATCGGTTCGGCGTTCATCTTTGCCTTCCAGATTCCCAACCTCTTCCGCCGGCTGCTCGGCGAAGGCGCGCTGACCGCCGCCATCGTGCCCGTGCTCGCGGACAAATCCGTCAAGGACGGCAAGCCGGCTTCATTCGGCTTCCTCAACTTCGTCCTCCGGAAAGTCCTTCCGTGGATGCTCGGACTCACGATGGTCGGGGTAGGTACGGCGCTCCTCTGGGCGTTGCTCTGGCCCGCCGACGGCCCGGCGGCGATCCTCACCGCGATCTGCATGCCCTACATGCCGCTCATCTGCGTCGCGGCCCTGTTCACGTCGGCCGTCAATCTCAACGGTCGCTTCGGCCTGGCGGAGGTCGCCTCCGCCACGCTCAACCTCTGCATGATCGTCGGCCTCGGCGTGTTCGGGGAGAATCTCGCCGGCACGGACATGGGCAAGGCCGTCTGGCTGTGCGTCGGCGCCCTGGTCGGCGGCATGTTCCAGCTGCTGATCCCACTGTGGGGCCTACGACGGGAAGGCTGGCGTCCCGGCAGCACGCACGTCGACGAGAACGCCTGGAAGACCCTGAGCGTCGCCTTCCTGCCGGCGGCCCTTGGCGCCGGTGTCCAGCAGATCAACGTCCTCGTCTCGCGCGCCTTGGCCATCAAGGAGAGCGACGCCGGCCTGATGTATTACTACATCGCCAACCGCATCGTCGAACTGCCGATCGGGTTATTCTCGGCCTCCATCGCCGTCGTGATCTTCCCGGCGCTCGCGACGGCCTTCGCCAGCCGGGACGTCCCGGCCTTGGCGCGCAACTACGGACGCGGCATGCGGCTCGTCCTGGCGATCAACGTCGGCGCGGCCTTCGGACTGATCGCGCTCGCGGTCCCGATCGTCCAGCTGCTGTTCAACTACGGCAACTTCGGGACGGGCGACTGCGTCAACACCAGCCGCCTGCTCGTGATCTTCGCCTTGGCCATGCCGTTCTACGCGATGATCTCGATCGTCACGCGGGCGTTGAACGTCGCCGGCCTGACCAAGGCCACGCTGGTCGCCGCCCTCCATGCGTTGGTCGTGAACGCCACCGGGTCGATCTTGGCGGTCTGGATGAACCAAGGGGTCGAAGGCCTCGCCTGGGCGAACGCCGTCTCGACGCTCTGGCAGTATTTCGTGCTCCGCCATCACCTCAAGAGGCACGCCCCCGAGTTCCTCGCCGAGAGCCTTCTCAAGCCCGCCTTGCAAGTCATCGCCGGTTCCGTCCTCCTCGCCGTCGTGGCGTTCCAGGGTTACGCCTTCCTGCACAACGTCTTGGGCGGACACCTGAACGAGAAGATCAATCTCGTGGTCTCCATGGGGCTCGCGGGCGGCGCGGGCATGGCGATCTACGCGGTCTTCCTGGATAAGCTCGGCTATCCGGAACGTGACTTGTTGCGTGGGTACGCCAACAAGGTCCTGCGTCTTTTCGGACTGCAGCTCAGGGCCTGAGCGGGACCGAGCGATAGGCCGGCGACTGGTAACGACGCACGAGGCATTCGAGGATCGCCGTGCATTCGACGTCGATGATGCCATCGATCTTCGCGGGCCGGAAGTGTCGCTGGAAGGCCTCGACCGCGAGTTTCAGCCCTGCGTCGTCAGGGCCGACGGCATAGCCGTAGTCGGTCAGGAGACGACGGAAGAAAGCCGGAGTCGCGAGGTTGCCCCGGGCGATGCGCTCCTTGAGTTCATCCGGCAGCGGCGCGGCGCCAATCCCGAGCTTGGCGAGCTTGGCCCAAGGAAACTTGGAACCCGGATCGATTTTGCGGCCGATCGCGATATCCGAGTGGGCGACCACGTTCCAGGGCTTGATGTCATGACGTCGGATGATCTCGGCGCATAAGGCGAAGATGATGTCCGCCTGGGCATCGGAATAGGGATACACGTTACCATCGTAGTTGATGATCTCGATACCGATGGAATGCTGGTTAAGCGCCTCGAGCTGACCCCAGTTGCTCTTGCCCGCGTGGAAGGCCGCCTGGTCCTCGGGCACCATCCGGATGACCCGAGGCTTGGCCTCATCGGTCACGACATAATGGACGCCGACCCGGTGCTTCGGGTCCATGCCTTGGAGGGTTTTCAGCGAGGAGGGCAGGGAGCCCGCCGTATGGTGCAGGACCAAGATGGTCACCGGCTGTCGGCGTGGTTCGCAGCCGAGGGAGGTCGGACCTTGTTCGATCTTCAGGCCCGTGAACGCCGGCTTTTCCTCCGGCTTCGTCGGAATCTCCACAACGGGTGCTGACGCACATCCGGTGAAAAGCGCCACCATTGCCGAAGAGATCACCACTTGGCGGCAATATGAGCGAATCAAGGCAATCATGGCGGGGTACGGGAAGAGATAGCCAAAGCCAGGATTAGCCCAAGTAAATACCGATTAACCGTATATTAAGCCCTTCTGTATTATTCATAATTTAATTAGACATAATTTATATTGTGCGAAATATACTAAGGGTCAGCCGAGGCCGGATATTGCGTTATTGATTGGTCGATTGGATACGCTCATAAAGAAATCTCCCTTAGCCCCGAACCACCGACTTTATGAAAGTAGCCCGTCACATCATCGAAGCCCGCCGCGAAGCCATTGCGAAACTTCTCTCCAAGGTCGGCTACGTTCCGGTCCTGGAGATCTGCAAGCAATTCAACGTCTCGGAGGCAACCGCTCGCCGCGACCTGACGGAACTCGAGAATCAGCGACGCATCACGCGTACGCACGGTGGAGCGCTTTCCGACTTCAACCGCAACTTCCCTCCGCTCGACGACCGTAAGATCGAAGATGCCGAAGCCAAACGCCGCATCGGCAACCTCGCCGCTTCCCGCGTCAAGGCCGGCATGACCGTCTACCTGGATTCGGGTTCGACGATCTTCTTCGCCGCCGAAGCCATCGCCGCCGCCGGCGTGCCCGACCTCCAGATCGTCACGACCTGCCTGCCGACCGCGCAGCTGATCTCGTGCCTCCCGGGCGTCGAAGTCTACATCCCGGGCGGTCTTTTCCTGACCCGACATGCGATGGTCGCCGGTGACCGTACGCTCGAAGAAGTCGCCCGCTGGAACTTCGACGTGGCCTTGCTCGGTGCCGAAGGCATCGACGAGAACGGTCTCTGGAATTCCCAGCGCGACATCTCGCACCAGCAGCGTGAAGTCATCCGTCGCAGCGACGAAGTCCTGATCTGCATGAACAAGGTAAAGCTCGGCCGCGGCGGACCTTGCGCCGTAACCCGCGACGTCACTTCTTTGTTCCTGGTCACCGATGCCGACGCCGCCGCGGTGCAGAAAGCCAAGGTCAAGTTGCTCCCGGAACGCGTGCTGACCGCCCTCTGAGTTCGCTTCGTTTCCTGAGGCATGTCGTCGGACGTCATCCAGTCGTTGCTCACACTGTCCCACCAGCTGGGCGGTGAACGTCTGCGCATGGCCATCCTGGGCGAAGGCAACACTTCGGTCCGGCTCGATGATGACACTTTCGCAGTCAAGGCTTCCGGTTCGAACCTCGCCAGCCTCACGGCCGCTGACGTCACCTCCTGCGCTTTTGACCGTCTTATCCCGTTGTTAGATAAGAACTCGGCGACCGATGTCGAAGTCGATCAGGCGTTGCTCGCCGCCCGTCTTGATCCTGCCGCCAAGAAACCTTCGATCGAAGCCCTCTTCCACGCCTACCTGCTCACCCTGCCCGGCGTCCGTTGTGTCGGCCACGTGCATGCGCTCGCGGTGAACCAGATCCTATGCTCGCCGCGCGCCCGGGAGTTCGCCGAACGCCGGGCCTGTCCGGATGAGATCGTGATGTGCGGCGTCGAGTCGGTCTTCGTGCCTTACGCCGAGCCCGGCCTCGGACTTTCCCAGGCCATCCGCCGTGAGGTCGTTGCTTTCGTCAAGCGTACCGGACGCGACCCGAAGATCATCCTGCTGCAGAACCACGGCATCATCGCCGTCGGCGCATCGCCAAAAGCGGTCCTGGGTTCTCTACTGATGGCCGAGAAAGCCGCCGAGATCTTCGTCGGCGCCGCCGCCCTGGGCGGACCGGTCTTCCTGACGCCGGACCAATGCGAACGCATCGCCGGACGTCCCGACGAACATTACCGGCAAAAAATGCTCGGTATGTGACCCTTTTCACCCTCCCCTGCCCCTTCTGACCATGTCCAATTACCTCGCCATCGACCTCGGAGCCGAATCCGGCCGCGTCATCCTCGGCCAGCTCAAGGCCGGCAAGTTCACCATGAAAGAGGTGCACCGTTTCTCGAACGGCGCCATCACCGCCAACGGCACCCTGCGCTGGGACATCATCCGCATCTTCCGCGAGATCCGCATCGGCCTAGCCAAGGGCGCGAAGCTCGGCCCCATCAAGTCGATCGCCTGCGACTCTTGGGGCGTCGACTACGTCCTGCTCAAGGGTGACGGACCGCTACTTTCGCTGCCCTTCACTTATCGCGACGAACGTAGCTTCAAGTCTTACGAATTGGCCATGCGGCGCTTCTCCCAGAAGGAGATCTTCGAGGGCACCGGCATCGCCTCGATTTCGATCAACACGCTCTACCAATTGTTCGACGACGCCGAGAACCGCCCCGAGATGCTGCAGTTCGCCGACAAGTTCCTGCTCATCGGCGACTACATCACCTGGCTGCTCACGGGCAAGGCCCGCGCCGAAGAGACGCTGATCTCCGGAAGCCAGTGCTGGGATACCCGTAAGCGCGATTGGGCTTGGCCGGTGCTGAAGAAGCTCGGTATCCCGAAGCATATTTTCCCGAAGCCGGTCGCACCGGGAGTGAAGCTCGGAAAGATGCTGCCCTATCTCGCCAAGGAGACTGGTCTCGGTGCGACCGAGGTCGTCACGACCTGCGCCCATGACACCGCCGCCGCGGTCGCCGCGGTGCCCGCCACCAAGGGTGATGACTGGGCTTACCTTTCCTCCGGCACCTGGTCGCTCCTCGGCCTCGAGCTCCCCAAGCCGCTCGTCAACGAGACCGTCCGCAAGGCGAAGTATACGAACGAAGTCGGTTTCGGCGGGACCTCCCGCTTCCTCAAGAACCTCGTCGGACTCTGGGTGCTCCAGGAGTGCCGACGCGAGTGGATGGAGAAAGGCGAAGTCTCCGACTACGGTGAGATCGTGAAGCTCGCGCTCAAGGCGCCTTCGCTCCGTTCGTTCATCCGTCCCGACGACGTCCGCTTCGCCAAGCGCGGCGACATGGTAGCCAAGGTCCAGGCGTTCTGCCGCGAGACCAAGCAGCCCGTCCCGAAGACGCACGGCGAGATCGCGCGCTGCGTGCTCGAGTCCTTGGCCCTCCTTTATCGCGTCGAGATGGACGGCATGGAGAAACTCACCGGTCGTAAGCTGAAGCGCCTGCACATCGTCGGTGGCGGCTGCCGCAACGCCCTGCTCAACCAAGCCACGGCCGACGCCACCGGCCGGACCGTCATCGCCGGACCCGTCGAAGCCACTGCCGCCGGCAACATCTTGGTCCAAGCCATCGCCATGAAGGAGCTCAAGAACCTCCACGAACTGCGCAAAGTCGTCCGAAACTCTTTTGAGGTAGTGACTTACATACCGAATCCCACGTCTGCCTGGGCTGCCGCCCAAGCCAAGTTTAATGGTTTAAAGAAGTCATAAAACCCCTTACTCACCTCACACCCTTTCCACGTAATCACATGTCCCACTACAAGTACGTCTCCCACCTCTGGAATGATGCCGAAGCCGCGAAGCTCGATCCGGTCGGCCGTCTGGTCTACCGTTCGAACAAGCTCGGCGCCGACCAGCGCATCACGAACACCGGCGGCGGCAACACCTCTTCCAAGATCGTCGAGAAGGACCCCCTGACCGGCGCCGACACCCAGGTCCTCTGGGTCAAGGGTTCCGGCGGCGACCTCCGCACCAGCAACCGCGATAACTTCTCCTCCCTCTATCAGGACAAGCTCATCGGCCTCCAGGCCTCCTACGCCGCCCGCGCCGACAAGGGCCTGAAGTCGCAGGCCGAGGACGACATGGTCGCGATGTACAACCACGCCACCTTCAACCTCAACCCGCGTGCCTCGTCGATCGACACGCCGTTGCACAGCTTCCTCCCGGGCAAGCACGTCGACCACATGCATCCGAACGCGATCATCTCGATCGCCGCTTCCAAGAACTGCGAAGCCCTGACCAAGGAGATCTTCGCCGGCAAGATGGCCTACGTGAAGTGGATGCGCCCGGGCTTCGAGCTCGGCCTCGCCATGCAGGACATCTCCCGCCAGCAGCCCGCGATCAAAGCCATCATGATGGGCCAGCACGGCTTCATCTCCTGGGCCGACGACGACAAGGCCTGCTACGAGCTGACCCTCGCGATGATCGAGCAGGCCGGCGCCTACATCGAAGCCAAGTACCAGGCCAAGGGCGGCGACGCCAAGGTCTTCGGCGGCGCCCTCTACCAGACCCTCGACACCGAGAAGCGTCACGCGACCTTCGCGGCCATCCTGCCTTGGCTCCGCGGCCAGGTCTCCAAGGAGAAGCGCTTCATCGGCACGATCCAGGACGACGAGAAGATCCTCCGCTTCGTCAACTCGAAGGACGCACCGCGCCTCGCCGAGCTCGGCACCTCCTGCCCGGATCACTTCCTCCGCACCAAGATCAAGCCGCTCTACGTGAACTGGAACCCCCAGTCCGAAGACGCCGCCGCCCTGAAGACCAAGCTGGCCGCCGCCCTCGAGCAGTACCGCAAGGACTACGCCGCTTACTACAACGCCTGCAAGCGCCCGAACTCCCCGGCGATGCGCGACCCGAACCCGACGGTCGTCCTCATCCCCGGCCTCGGCATGATCGCCTGGGGCAAGGACAAGTCCGAATCCCGCGTCACGGCTGAGTTCTACAACTGCGCCGTCGAGGTCATGCGCGGCGCCGAAGCCATCGACCAGTACATCGCCCTGCCCCAGCAGGAAGCCTTCGACATCGAGTACTGGCTGCTCGAAGAGGCCAAGCTGAAGCGCATGCCGGCCGAGAAGGAACTCGCCCGCCAGGTCATCATCGTCGTCGGCGCCGGCTCCGGCATCGGCAAGGAGACCGCCCACCGCCTCGTCAAGGAAGGCGCCCATATCGTCTGCGTCGACAAGAACGTCGAGGCTGCCCAGGCCACCGCCAAGGAAATCACCGACAAGCTCGGCTCCGGCATCGGCGTCGCCGGCACCGGCCTCTCCAACTGCGGTCCGGCCATCGGCCTCGCCGGCGACATCATGGACCGCGCCTCGATCCGTAAGATGCTCGACCAGGTCGCGCTCGCTTACGGCGGCTTCGATTCCATCTGCGTCACCGCCGGCATCTTCGTCTCGCCGGACACCACCGGCCACATCCCGGACGACAAGTGGGCCCTCACCTTCGCCCTCAACGTCACCGGCAGCTACCTCGTCGCCGACGAAGCCTTCAAGACCTGGAAGGAACAGGGTCTCCGTGGCAACCTCGTCCTGACCACCAGCGCCAACGCCGCCGTGGCCAAGAAGGGTTCCGTCGCCTACGACACCTCGAAGGCCGCCGCCAACCACCTCGTCCGCGAGATGGCCATGGAGCTCTCGCCCCTCATCCGCGTCAACGGCGTGGCCCCGGCCACCGTCGTCCAAGGTTCGGCGATGTTCCCGCGCGACCGAGTGATCGCGTCGCTCGCGAAGTACAATATTCCCTACACCGATGATGAGGCGACCGATTCGCTGACCACGAAGCTCTCCCGCTTCTACGCCGATCGCACCCTGACCAAGAACCCCATCACGCCCGCCGACCAGGCCGAAGCCTACTTCCTCCTCGTGACCAACCGCCTCAGCAAGACGACCGGACAGGTCATCACCGTCGACGGCGGCCTCCACGAGGCCTTCCTCCGCTGATCCTGTGGGCGTCTCCCTCTTCGTCCCTTGCTTCGTCGACCAGCTGCCCCCTCAGGTAAGCTTGGCGACGGCCAAGGGGCTGAAGCGCCTCGGTCCGAAAGGACTCTACTTGGTCCTGGTCGGTTGAAAGGCTGACTTCGAAAAAACCGAACCTGTTGGCTGGAAACTAATGTTTTTCAGCATTTAGTTTTAACGTATAATCCAGCCAATGAGTTCCCCCCGCCTCTTCCTCGCTTTGGTCGCTTCGTACGCTTCCGCCGTCGTCGCGACCGGCGCCGAGGTGAAGCCGTTCAAGTGGTCGGGCGATCTCAACGTGCCCGACCCTACCTCGGTCACCTTGGACGAAGCCGGCAACGCCTACTTGGCTTCGACGACCCGTCGCAAATACGGAGACCTCGACATCCGTGAGCATCGGCTCTGGATCCCGGATGACGTCGGCCTGACGTCGCCGGAAGAGAAACTCGCCTTCTATCAGAGGGAACTGGCTCCGGGAAAGCTGAAGACCCCGCGAGGCAGCCTGAAGGACCACAACAAGGATGGCTCGGTCGACTGGAAGGACCTGACATACCACAAGGAAAGCATCTACAAGCTGACGGACACCGATCGCGACGGCGTCGCCGACAAGATCACCGTCTTCGCCGAAGGGTTCAACTCGCCGGTCTCGGGCATCGCCGCCGGCGTGCTGTACTTCGACGGCTGGGTCTACGTGACGGCGATCCCTGACGTCTGGCGCCTCAAGGACACCGATGGCGACGGCGTCGCCGACGTGAAGGAGATCGTCGCGACGGGCTTCGGCGGACACATCGCGTATGCCGGGCATGACATGCACGGCCTCCGGCTCGGCCCCGACGGACGCATCTACTGGACCGTCGGCGACAAGGGCGGCAACGTCACGAGCAAGGAAGGCCGCCGCTTCTTCTTCGCGCATGAAGGCGCGGTCCTGCGCTGCGAGCCGGACGGCAGCGACTTCGAAGTCTTCGCCCACGGCATCCGTAACACCCAGGAGATCGCTTTCGACGATTTCGGCAATGTCATCGGCGTGGACAACGACGGCGACCAGCCGAAGGAGCGCGAACGGCTGATGTATCTGCTGGAAGGCTCCGACTCCGGCTGGCGGAACCAGCACCAATACCAGAACACGGACAGCCGCTGGATGAAGGAGAACATGTGGATGCCCAAGGGGGCGCCTGATCAGCCCTTGTCCATCACCCCGCCGATCGCCAATTACTCGGACGGACCGGCCGGCTTCCTGCATGAGCCTGGTCACGCCCTCGACGGCGAGCTCCGCGGCCACTTCCTTCTGGACCAGTTTCCCAAAGGCAAGATGGACGCCTTCACGCTGATTCCCGACCAAGACTCATTCCGGCAAGAGAAGCTCCGCGTCATCAACGACGGACTCATGGGCATCGGCATGTCCTGGGCTCCGGACGGACGCGCCTATTTCGCCGACTGGATCGGCGGCTACCCGCTCGACGGCAAAGGCGCCATCTGGCGCTTCGATGTCGCTCCGAACATCGACCAGACCTCCGAAGCCATCCTTTCCAAGCCTTTCTCGGTCGAGATTCCTAAAGAAGAACTGCTAGGATTGCTCGGACACCGCGATCAGCGCGTCCGGGTGAACGCTTCGATCCGGCTTCATCGGCTCGGCGCCTGGCAGGAAATGTTGGAGTTGGCTAAGAAGCCTGACAGCGCCCGCTTCGCGCGCATCCACGCGATCTGGGGTTACGGAATGGGCGTTAGATTAGGCAAGATCGCCGACGTCACCCCCTCCCTCGCCTTACTCGAAGACGCCGACAGCGAGATCCGCGTCCAGTCGCTCAAGGTCCTGAGCGAAGCAAAGTCGTCCCAGGCGCTCACCGACAGGGTAGCTTCGCAGCTTGCCCAGAATGACTTCCGGGTCCGCACCCAGGCAGGCATCACGCTCGCCAAGCTTGGCGGCAAAGTCCCCTTCACGGCTTTCTTACGGGCCGCCGAAGCCGATCTCCGCATGCCTTGGCTGCGGCATGGCCTCGTCAGCGGGTTGGCCGGAACCCAGGCCGCCGAAGCCCTTCTCGCCGTCGCGCAGTCGAAGCACGATGCCGAAGCCGTATTCGCGACCCTGGCCCTCGCCCGGCAGAAATCGCCGTTGCTCACGAAACTCCTTTCGCACGCCAACCCCGAGGTCGTCACTGAAGCCGCCCGGGCCATGCATGACGACGAAGGCATCCCGACCGCCCAAGCCGAGTTGGCGGGTTCGTTCGGCGCCACGCTTCAGCCTTTCCACGCCGCGCGACGCGCCCTCAACGCGAACCTGCGTCAAGGCGATGATGCTTCGCTGAAACGCGTGCTCGACTGGCTGCTCGGGCAACCAGCCGGAGCACCCCTACGTGCGGATGCGCTCAACGTGATCATCTGCTACGATCAGCCGCCCTTGCTGGATGCGGTCGATGGCACCGCGAAGAGGTACGCCGCCCGTCCGGTCGAGCCGATCGCGGCCGTGCTGCGCCCCCGACAGGACGAGCTTCTGGCGATCCAGATGCCGGACGAACGGGCCCTCGCTCTCGCCATCTTGGTGAAGTACGAATTGGACATCCCCTTCCCCGTGCTGCTCGCGCTGGCCGAGGACCTTAAGGCGTCCCCCGGAGTCCGCCTGCAGACTTTGCGCCTGCTGGCGCGCAAGAAAGACCAGCCCGAAGCCATCGCCCGCACCCTCCGCAACGCCGCCGGCGAGGGCAATCCTTCCGAAGTCCGCATCGAAGCCGTCGGCCAGCTCTTCAGGCGCGACCTCGCGGCCGCGCTCGAGGTCGCCCGTCAGATCATCAACTCCAAGTCGGCGAAGGCACCGGAGAAGCAGGCCGTCGTCAACGCGCTGCGAGGACGCACCGACGCCGTCTCGCTCAAGCTGGTCCAGGAACTCGCCGAACGTCTCGCGACCCGCAAGCTCGACGCAGGCCTCAAGCTGGAAGTCTTCGACCTAGCGAAGGAGTCCGGCGACGCGACCGTCGGCGACGCGCTCAAGAAGTACCTGACCCCGGGCACGAAAACCGGTCTCAAAATGGCGAGTCCGGAGGTGCCTTATGAGCTGCTCACCGACGGGGGTAACGCCGCCCGCGGCCGGGCCATCATCAACGAACACCTCGCGGCCAACTGCATCGCCTGTCACCGCGTCGAGTCCAACGAAGGCAGCGAAGTCGGGCCGATGCTCCGCACGGTGGGCGCCCAGCGCACGAAGGAAGAAATCGCCGAATCGCTGGTCGAACCTTCGGCCAAGATCGTCGCGGGCTTCGGCATCGAGACCATCGTGCTCAAGGATGGCACCACCTTTGCCGGCAGCGTGCTCAAGGAAAGCGCCAAGAGCCTCGAGGTCAGGCTTCCTGACGGCAAGGTTCAGAAAATTACCGTCATGTCGGTCGCCTCGCGCACGCCGCCCATTTCGGTCATGCCGCCCATGCTGGGCATCCTGACGCCGGCGGAGATCCGCGACGTCGTCGCCTATCTGACGACCCTTAAGCCTAAGGCCAGCAAGTCCAAGACCGCCGCTAAGGCCAAATAAGCGGATGCAGGGTTGAGTCCATGGGTCACTGGGCATTGGATAGGGCATGCTGCTGAGACTCCTCCTGCTGCTGTCCCCGCTGGCGATCTTCGCGCAGGGAGACCTCGTCGCCGAATGGCAGAAGCAGTATGATGCTTGGTATTGGCGCTCACCACGCACCAAGGTGGACGCGCCTCAGTGGTCTCCCGACGGAAACACCCTCGCGTATGCATGGACGGATCCGGCGGAAATTTCCTGGAGACTCGTCGACTGCCGGACCGGCCAGATCAGACCAGCGTTCGATCCGGCCAAGCTGAGCGCAGCCTTCGCATCATTTGACGGCAGGAAAGTCGCCGCCAAGAAGTGGCCTTTCACCCGCGTCATCCCGATGGATGACGGACGACTCCGGCTCGAAAGCGACAAGGAAAGCTGGTTCCTCGGCACCGATGGCAAGATCGTCATCGCCGCCGGGCCGTCCGCTGCCCGACCCGCAGCCAGAGTCAACGCGGGCAGCCGAACGTTGAACGCCGGCAAGGAAGGCGCGGTCTCTCCGGATGGTCGCACACGCGTCGAATTACGCGAGGGCGGCGTTTACCTGACCACGGCGGCAGACCATTCGCCGAGCTGGACACCAAGCGGACGCGAAACTTTCGTCGGCCCGATCGCCTGGTCTCCGGATGGCCGTCACTTCGCGGTCTGGAGGGAAATAAAGGAAACCACCCGGCTCTATAACGTCATCGATACCGTCAAAGGCACGAGCCGTGAGATCCCATACGACAAGCCTGGCGACCCGCGGACGACTCGTACCCCGTGGGTCTTTCGGGCTGACGGCAAAGGAGCCAACGGCTGTCCGCTGAATGTCCTCCCCCAAGCCTATGCGACGGACCGTCTGGATTGGTCCGCTGACTCCAAGGTGCTGCGGACCGAGTACATCCGTCGCGGTTTCACCGGACATGGCATCGTCGCCTACGACGTCGAAAAAGGCTCCTGGCGGAAACTCCTCGCCGAAGAGGACCCTAAGTTCGTCTACACCTTCAATGCGCGCTATCGTCACGACCTTTCGGAGGAGCTCACCCTGTGGGCCTCCGAGCGCACCGGCTGGAACCACCTTTATGCGGTGGACCTACGCAACGGCCAGACGCTCCGGGCGGTCACCTCGGGGCCATGGGTCGTCAAGCAGGTCGTGCATCTCGACGCGGAAGCCAAGGAGATCTATTTCCAGGCCGTCGGCAGGAACCCGGGTGAGAATCCCTATCATCAGCATCTGTGCAAGGTGGGCCTAGATGGGAACGGCTTCATCGACCTCACCCCGGGCGACGCCCACCACGAGGTGACCTTCTCGCCTGACCTTCGGACCTTCATCGAGACCGCCTCGCGCGTCGACCAGCCCCATGCCTATCTCCTGCGCAGCGCGAAGGACGGCAGGTTACTCGCGCGGCTAGGAGCCACCGATGACGCCGCCCTACGCAAGACCGGCTGGCAGCCGGCCCGGCCGTTCGTCGCCAAGGACCGCGAAGGCAAGTTCGACATCTGGGGCGTGGTCACGCGGCCCCACCCCTTCGACCCCAAGAAGAAATACCCTGTCATCGAGAACATCTACGCCGGACCGCACGGCTCCTTCGCGCCCCGCTCCTTCAATTGGTGGCACCGCAACCATCGTGAGCTATCGATGCTGGGCTTCTACGTGGTGCAGCTCGACGGAAGAGGGACCAATCATCGAGGCAAGGAGTTCCACCAGCACAGCTGGCGCAATCTGAAGGATGGCGGTTTCCCCGACCGCATCGCCTGGATGCAGGCCTTGGCCAAGCAGGAGCCGAACATGGACCTGTCCCGCGTGGGCATCTTCGGTGGCTCCGCCGGCGGGCAGAACACCGCGCACGCCCTGCTCCTGCACGGCGGTTTCTACAAGGCCGGCGCGGCGGATTGCGGGTGCTACGACAACCGCGTCGATAAGCTCTGGTGGAACGAGCAGTGGCTCGGCTACCCGGTCGGCCCTTGGTATGAGGAGAATTCCTGCGCGAAGTATGCCGCCAACCTGAGCGGCCGGCTCTTCCTCTCCGTCGGCGAGTCTGACACCAATGTCGACGTGAAGTGCAGCTACGACTTCCGCGACGCCTTGCTCGCCGCCGGCAAGAAAGCCCAGATCGAGTTCCATGTCGTCCCGGGCGCCAACCATGGCGCCGGCGAATCGAACGAGATGCGCGAGAAGCGGGCCCGCTTCTTCCGCGACGCCTTGGGCGGAGCCCTCCCCTTATGACCGAAAACCCCGCCGCCTCCGGCCTGATCGAACTGCGCCTCAGCAATATCGGCCAGCTCTTCAATACCATGGACCCGTCGCCGTTCCATGAACGCGACCTCGACCATGACGCCGAAGAATTCATCCTCAGCTGGGCCCGCGAACATGAACGAGACTCCGATCTCCGGCTCCGCGTCGTCCTGAAGCAGCCGGCGGATGAAGAGGCGGCCGGACAGGTCCGGGAATCCATCCGGCATTACTTCGAATACCGCGCGCGCATGGCCCGAAGGGAACTGCGCGACCTCTTCCGCGAGGGCCGGACCGCCTTGGCCATCGGAGTGCTGTTCCTTGCGGCGACCTTGGTCCTCCGTGGGCTGATCCCGGCGAGCGGCTGGACGGAATTTGTCCGCGAAGGGCTGACCATCTGCGGCTGGGTCGGCCTCTGGAAGCCCATCGACATCCATTTGTACCGCTGGTGGCCGCTGAAGGCCCATGGCGACCTTCTGGCCCGCATCGGCCGGTGTCAGGTCGAAGTCGTTTTCGAGCCCTAAAGGCAGGCCATTGCCGGCCTTATGGGGAGGGTAAGAATGCCCGAAATAACGAATTTTTTACGATGTGGCATTGACTGGGGGGGTGCCCTGCCCCAATCCCAACCTTTCGCATGCAGAATTTCGCGAGCCAGTGCCTGGACCAGACCAAGGCCCTCCTCAAACTCAACTTCAACTCCCTTGCTCCTGACGGCACTGTCGTGCCCGTCGAAGGCGAGGTCTCCCGCGCCGACGAGCCCGGCCACGCCGCCCTGGCCTTCGGGGAATACTTCCGCGCCACCGGCGAGCTCACGATGGACCGCCAGAACATCGCCGAAATCGTCGCCAAGACGATCACGGCACAGGTCCGTATCAGCCAGGGCTCCGATAACGGCATGGCCTTCGCCTGCCTGGGCCTGCTCGCCTTCGGCCCGACCCGCGAACGCAACCCCGTCTGGGAGCTGCTCGACGAGCCGACCCGTGCCCTCATCGATGAACGTCTGGCCGTGGAGCATGACCACCACGACCATGTCCAAGCGTTCGACATCGCCAAGGCGGTCTGCCGCTTTTCCTTCGGCCTGACCAAGAAGGACGAGACCGGCGCGCTCGTCGACCGTTTCATGGACCGCATCACCGCGGCCTCCACCGGCGGTTTCCATGACGAGGCCTCCAAGGCCGCGAACGCCGACAACTTCGGCGGCGCCTTCGACCTCTACGGTGTCGTCTCGCTGATCTTCATCCGCCAGTCCCTCCAGCTCCACGCGAACATCCAGGTCCGCGACGCCAAGCTACCCAAGCTCCGCGGCCTCGCCGAGAAGTACCTCCGCGTGATCATGGACACCGTGCGGGAAGACGGGCTCGGCTGGAGCTACGGCCGCGGCATCGGCGCCTACGGCCAGATGCATTGCATCACCCTGCTCCTCCAGGCCCTGCGCGACCGATGGGTGCCGGTCGACAAGGAGCCGCTGGCCCGCGACCTAGTCCGTCGCCTGTACGCCCACTTCTTCACGACCTTCTTCGACGCCGAACACGGTGTCATCGTGATCCGCGACGGCGAACGCGACACCATCCCGGGTCACACGACCCGCATGGCGAACTTCGACGCCGCCCGTTACCTTTCGCAGTGGTCGCGCCTCGCCAAGACCATCGGCGGCGCGATGGACGTGGTCAAGCCGGCCAGCCGCCTGCCGGTCTGCCGCTTCTTCTCCTTCGACAAGTCTCCGCGCAAGGAGCAGGGCCTGCTCTCGTATCAGGACCCTGCCTCGGGCCTGCATGTCATCCTGCCGTTGGTCTCCTCCGGTTCGCATCGCTTCTCCGACTCGCTCGCCTTCCCGCATATGCCGGGCGTCTTCGACTGGCCTTCGAACCAGACGACCACCCCGTTCATCCCGGAGTTCACCATCGGCGGCAAGGTCTACACGCCTTCTTACTACGGCAAGAACGCCCAGGTCGCCATGGGCACCAAGGCCGGCACGTATCACTTCCGCTACGAACAGCCGGACCTCATCGACCGCGACGAGAAGATCTCCGCGAACGTCGCTTCGCTCAAGGTCGATTGGGAATTCAACGGCGGACGCATCGTCGGACGCTTCACGCTGACCGCCAAGGCCGCCGTCGTCCTCGAGGACTTCCGCCTCGTCCTGCCCATCGCCGCGACCCACTCGCGCATGACCCCGGGCAACGCCCTGGTCCTCGGCGTCGAATCCCATCGCTGCGAGGTCCTGAAGGACGATTTCCACGCCGCCTGGGCCGAGACCAAGGTCGTGACCGACAACGCCAAGCACCGCACCTGCTGGGGCAAGGTCCACTTCTACCAGACGTTGCAACGCGACAAGCCGATGCCCCTGCGAGCCGGCATGAGCTACGCCTTCGAGATCGCCTACCAGCCCCATATCGTCCGGGCCGGTGACGCGGTCTGAGGCCCGCTTCCCCGCCGCTCCAGCCTTCGGGGTTGTCCTGCCCCCTGACCCTGCCCTATGTCCCTAGGGTAACTCTTCATGCCCAGTCCGTTCTACATCACCACGGCCATCGACTACGCCAACGGCTCGCCGCACCTCGGCCATGCCTACGAGAAAGTCCTCTCCGACGTGATCTCCCGGCACATGCGCATGAGCGGGCGCCCGGTCCACTTCCTGACCGGACTCGACGAGCACGGCCAGAAGGTCCAGCAGACGGCGCTGAAGCGCGGCGTCGAACCGCAGATCCTCGTCGATGAGATCGCCGCGGTCTTCAAGGGCATGCTGGGCGACCTCAACATCTCGCACGACGACTACATCCGCACGACCGAACCGCGGCACAAGAAGGTCGTCCAACAGTTCCTCCAGAAGCTTTTCGACCAAGGCCTCATCTACAAAGGCCAGAAGACCGACTGGTATTCGACCCGGCAGGAACAGTTCCTCACGGACAAGGACCGGTCGCCGGACGGCTCCTGGCCGGAGATCTACGGCGAAGTCACCCAGACGACCGAAGAGAACTATTACTTCAAGCTGACGCAGTTCCAGCCCTGGCTGGTCGAACACCTCCGCGCGCACCCGGACTTCATCACGCCGCGCTTCCGTCAGAACCAGGTCCTCGAGTTCCTGAAGGAACCGATGAACGACCTGTGCATATCGCGTCCGAAGACCCGCCTGACCTGGGGCATCGAACTACCCTTCGACACGGCGTTCGTGACCTACGTCTGGTTCGACGCCCTGACCAACTACTACTCGGCCGTGGCCGACAAGGGACTCTGGCCCGCGGACGTCCACGTCATCGGCAAAGACATCCTCTCGCCGCCCCATGCGGTCTACTGGCCGTGCATGCTCAAAGCCCTTGGCATCGAGCCCCCGCGCCAGCTGCTCGTCCATGGTTGGTGGACGGTCAATAATCAGAAGGCTTCGAAATCCGCCGGCAATGCCGCCGACACCCTCGGTTTCGTCGCTTCACACGGGGCCGATGCCTTCCGCTTCTACCTCTGCCGCGAGATGGTCGTCGGTCAGGACGCCGACTTCTCGACACTGACTTTCGAGAACCGCTACAAAGCCGACCTGGGCAACAACCTCGGAAATCTCGTCAACCGACTGCTCAACATGGTGGGGCGCAACTACGCCGGCGCCATCCCGGCCGCGGCCGCTGACGAAGAACTCGAACAGAACCTCCGTCGCCTCTGGGACGACAGCGTGAAGAAATACGCGGAGGCCTTCGCCGACTACCAGGTCAGCCACGCCCTCGAAGCCCTCTGGGTCTTCATCAGCGCGATGAACGCCTACATCGAAGCCCGCGCCCCATGGAAGCTCGCGAAGTCCGCCGACGCCGCCGATCGCGCCCGCCTCGACTCCTGCCTCGCCCACGTGGCCGAAGGCCTGCGCCTCGTCGGCACCTTGCTCACTCCGGTGATGCCGGCCACCTGCGACAAACTTCTGACGAATATCGGCCGACCGGTAGCCACGACCTTCGATGGCCAGCTCACCTGGTCGTCGGCCTGTACGGGCTCGAAAGTAGCTGAAAAGTGCATCCTTTTCCCGCCGATCGAGGCTCCGAAGGAAACTCCGCCCACCTGATTGGACAACGGCTGAGGATAGCCTAACCTTACGGTCATGGAACCCGTCAAAATCCTCGATGAGGCTGACCTCCTGGCCAAAGCCGAGGCACGGGCTGGCGATCGTGGTCTCGTGTCGTATGAGTTCGCGGTCCCCGAACTCGATCCGCTGGCGGTACTGGAGACGCTCGATGAACCGGCTCCGCGGGGCTACTTCGAAAACCCGTCGCGTCGACGCTCTCATGCCGCCGGTGCGCCCGTCCGTCAGTGGCGCGGACGGGGAGAGCGCCGTTTTGCGGAAGCCGATGGTTGGCTGAAGGCGCTCGATGCCGAACTCACGTGCGTCGGTCACCGCCCTCGCATCATCGCGACTTTCCCTTTCTACCCTGGCACCGAAAACGAAGGCGCCGAAGCCCGGATGTTCCTGCCAGGGTGGCAGGTCGTCAGTGAAGAAGGCGTGAGCACGGTCACCCTCGTCGAACCCGCCGGCCCCGGCTGCGCCGCCCGCCTCGCCGTGCGTGCCGACGGCTTCCGACGCTTCAGCTACCGCTCCACCCCGCCTTCGCCGCGGGCGCCTGTTCCGACGGTCCTGTCGGAAGTCGGCGGCGCCTGGTTCCCGTCGGCGGTACTCCGGGCCACCGAACTCATCAAAGAAGGTTCGTTCGAAAAGATCGTCCTCTCGCGGGCCTTCGACTGGCGCCGCAGCGAGCCCTTCAGCGCTTACGCGACCCTGCACCGTCTCCGTCGGGGCAATCCGCAGTGCCACACTTTCCTCGTCGACGAAGACGAAGGCTGCCTGGTCGGTTCGACGCCGGAGACGTTGCTCTCCCTCTTCGACGGCGCGGTCCGTTCGGAATCGGTGGCCGGCACGACCCGACGCGGCGAATCCGCGTCCGAAGACGCTTCGCTCGCCGAAGCCTTGCTGACGAGCGACAAGGATCGTCGCGAACATACGGCGGTGACGGCTTCGATCCTCCGCCGTCTGCGCATGGTCGGCGTCCTCGCCGCCACCTCGCGCAACGCCGAACTTCTCCGCCTTGGCAACGTGATGCACCTCCGCACGCCCATCGAAGGCACCATGCCGGCCGACCGGCGGTTCCTTGAAGTGGCCGGCGAGCTCCATCCGACGCCGGCGGTAGGCGGCAAGCCGCGCGCCCTCGCCCTGCCCTTCATCCCTGGCTTCGAGCCCCATCAGCGCGGACTCTACACCGGAGCCGTCGGCTGGGTCCGCTCGGACGGACAGTCCGGCAAACTCTTCGTCGCCCTCCGCTGCGCTCGGCTGAAAGGTTCCTCGGCCCGCGCCTTCGCCGGCGCCGGCATCGTCGCAGGCTCGGATCCGGGGGCGGAAGCCACCGAGACCGAGATGAAGCTGCGCACGATCCTCGAAGCGCTGATCTGAGGATGAGGGTCGTCCTCCAGCGCGTCCTCTCAGGTTCTGTGAGCGTCGACGGAGTCGTCAGCGGCTCAATAGGAGCTGGTTACGTACTCCTGGTCGGCATTGCGGCTGGTGATGACGAATCGACCGTCCGCCGCTTGGCCGCGGACGTCGCCAAGGCCCGCCTGATGCCAGACCCCCAAGGCAAGATGGGCGTCAACCTGATGGACGCAGGTGGCGAAGCCCTCGCGGTCAGCCAATTCACGCTGCTCGCAGACTTCTCCAAGGGCAACCGCCCCTCGTTCAACGGCGCGGCACGGCCGGAAGTCGCCCGGCCGCTGTTCGACCTGTTCGTCGCCGAGCTTTCGACGCACCTCGGACGTCCCGTCCCGACGGGCGTCTTCGGCGACGATATGCGCGTCGAACTCATTAACGATGGTCCGGTGACGGTCGTGCTCGAGTAGTTTAGGCTTAACCTCCGGTCGGCTTCGCCCTACCCCTCTGGTTCTGCCATGCTCTCCGTCCGCATCATCCCCTGTCTCGACGTCCACGGCGGCCGCGTGGTCAAGGGCGTGAAGTTCGAAGAGCTGCGGGACGCCGGCGACCCCGTCGCGGTCGCTGCGGCCTACGAGAAGCAGGGCGCCGACGAGCTCGTCTTCCTCGACATCACGGCGTCGAGCGACGAACGCCGCACCATGGTCGACGTCGTCGAACGTACGGCCGACCAGGTCTTCATGCCGCTCACCGTCGGCGGCGGCCTCCGCTCCGTCGAGGACATCCGCACGATGCTCAACGCCGGCGCGGACAAGGTCTCCCTCAACACTTCGGCCATCAAGGATCCCGCCTTGGTCAAGGAGGCCGCCCGCAAGTTCGGCAGCCAATGCATCGTGGTCGCGATCGACGCGAAGAACGTCGGTCCGGGCAAGTGGGAAGTATTCACGCATGGTGGCCGCAACCCGACCGGCCTCGACGCCATCGCCTGGGCCAAGCAGGCCCACTCCCTTGGCGCCGGTGAGATCCTGCTCACCAGCATGGATCGCGACGGCACCGCCGCCGGTTACGACATCCCCCTGAATCACGCCGTGTCCTCGGCCGTGGAAGTCCCCGTCATCGCCTCGGGCGGCGCGGGGAATCTCGACCATATGGCCGACGTCCTGAAGCAAGGCGGCGCCAGCGCGGTGCTCGCCGCGAGCATCTTCCATTTCGGCACCTACACCGTCCGTCAGGCCAAGGAGCACCTGCGTGCCGCTGGCCTGCCCGTGCGTCTTTAAGCGCTGGTCGGCGGGATCGCCTTCGGCATCACCAGGATCTTGTCCAGACGATGTCCGTCCATGTCGACGACCTCGAAGATATGGCCCAAGGCCTCGACCCGGTCGCCCTCGTTCGGGATGCGACCGAGCGTGCGCATGATGAAGCCGGAGATGGCGGTGAAGCGTCCGGTGCCCTCGCCGGGGAAACGGCCGACGATGCCCGTAGCCTCGCGGAAATCATCGAGGGTCACGATGGCGTCGACGACCCAGCTGCCGTCTTCGCGGCGACGGATCGGCTTCGGCTGAGCGACGGGCGAACCTTCGTTCGGCAGTTCGCCGACGACCGATTCGAGGACGTCGTTCAGCGAGACGACGCCCCGGACCCGTCCGAATTCGTCGGTCACGAGGGCGATGTGGATCTTATCCTTGCGGAACTTCTCGAGCAGGTGGGTGCCGGTGCACTGGGGCGGCACGGTCGGCGGCTCGGTCAGCAGGTCCTTGATGGAGGCGCTGCCGGCCAAGGAAAGGTTCGCCCAGAGGCGCTTCACGGAGACCACGCCGAGCGGACGGTCCGGCGAGCCACGGAAGACCGGGAACCAAGTGTGACCCGAGGCGACGACCTTACGCCAGTTGACCTCGTCGGTATCGTCCAGATTGAGCCAGACGACCCGGTTGCTCGGCGTCATCAGGCGTTCCGCGGTGACAAGGTCCAGCGACAACGCGCCGTGCACCATGCGATGCTCGGCGGCATGCAGGACGCCGGAAGCCATGCCCTGGTCGACCATCATGCGCAGCTCGTCTTCGGACATCGTATCCTCGGGCGTACGCTTCCGACCGAAGAGACGCAGGATGATGTCGGCGAAAAAGCCGAGCGTGCTCACCAACGGTGAAGCCAGCAGGGAGACCAGCATCATCGGCCGGGACAGCAGCACCGCTAATCCCTCGGGATCTGACAGACCCAGACGCTTCGGAACGATTTCGGCGCAGATGATCGTGAGGGATCCGATCACGAAGGAGACACCCATCCGGGAAAGGTTGGCGGCGTTATCGTGCAGCCAGGTGAACGAACTGGCCTGAAGATGAGGCTCCAAGGCGGCCGCGATGGGCGCCCCGCCGAAGGTGGCGGCGATGATGCTGCCGAAGGTCAGGCCGACCTGGACGGTCGAGAGGAACTTAGAAGGGTTCGCGAGCAGCTCCAGGGCCGCCTTGGCGCCCTTGCTGCCATCTTCGGCCAGACGGGTCAGGCGACGACGGTTGGACGACACCAGCGCCATTTCCGAGAGCTCGAAAACGCCGATGGTCACCCAGCAGGCCAATATGACGAATAATTCCACGAAAACAGGGCTACGGGCTCTCCTGTAGGCAGTCAAATCCGCTTGTTCACCCCCACCCTAAGCCTAGGTTAAACCTTCAATGGCGACTCATTTCGAGGCAATCATCGTCGGTAGCGGCATCGGGGGGCTGAGTTTCGCCCTCAACCTAGCCGAGCGCGGACATGCCGTCGCCATCGTGACAAAGAAGACCAGCTCCGAGTCGAACACGAACTGGGCCCAAGGCGGCATCGCCTGCGTGACCGATCAGACGGACGACTTCGCCAGCCACGTCCAGGACACGCTGACCGCCGGCGACGGGCTCTGCGACCTCGCGGCGGTCCGCCATATCATCGAGGCCGGCCCGGCCCGGGTCGCCGAACTCATCGCCTGGGGCGTGCAGTTCGAGAACGGCGCCGACGGACGGCCTGACCTCGGCCGCGAAGGCGGCCACTCGAAGCGCCGCATCCTCCATGCGCGCGACATGACCGGCCGCGCCATCGAATCGGCCCTCCTTCGGGCCATCGCCCGCTCGCCGAAGGTGAAGATGCTGGAGCACCATCTCGCGATCGACCTGATCACGCGCGCAAAGCTGGGCCTCTGCCCGGTCGGAGCCAACGAAGACCGCGTGCTCGGCCTGCACGTGCTCGACACCAAGGGCGGGCGCGTCGAAACCCTCTCCGCCGCCACCGTGGTGCTGGCGACCGGCGGCACTGGTCAGGTCTACCAGTTCACCACCAATCCGGACATCGCCACGGGCGACGGCATCGCGATGGCCTATCGCGCGGGCGCCGAAGTCCGTGACATGGAGATGGTGCAGTTCCATCCGACGGCCTTGAAGGCCCCGGACGGCGGCCGCGCCTTGATCTCCGAAGCCGTGCGCGGCGAAGGCGCGATCCTCCGCGACCTTTCCTTGCGGGCGTTCATGAAGGACTTCCATCCGCTCGGCGACCTCGCCCCGCGTGACATCGTCGCCCGCGCGATCGATTCCGTGATGAAGAAGGATGGCGCTCCTCACGTCCTGCTCGACGCCACGCAAGTCGCCAAGGGACACCTGCCCGAACGTTTCCCGCACATCTACGAGACCTGCCGCAAGGCGGGTTTCGACCTCGCGACCGAGCCTGTGCCTGTCGTGCCCGCCGCCCATTACCTCTGCGGCGGCGTCGCCACCGACCTGAAGGGTCAGACCACCTTGGCGGGTCTCTTCGCCGTCGGCGAAGTCGCCTGTACCGGCCTGCACGGGGCCAACCGCCTGGCCTCCAACTCGCTGCTCGAAGCGGTCGTGCTGGCCCATGACGGCGCCGCCGCGGCCCATGAAGAGATTCTTCGGTCGACGCCGCCCGCCGGCGCCCTGCCGGCCTGGATCGACGGCTCGGCCGGCGACCCCGATGAACGCGTCGTGCTGACCCACAACTGGGACGAGCTCCGCCGTACGATGTGGGATTATGTCGGCATCGTCCGTTCGACGAAGCGGCTGCAGCGCGCCCGCACCCGCATCGGCACCTTGTCCGACGAAGTCCGTGAGTACTACTGGAATTTCCGCGTCGAACCACGCCTCCTGGAGCTGCGCAATCTGATCCAAGTCGCCGAACTCATCATCGACTGCGCGCTGCAGCGCCGGGAAAGCCGCGGCCTGCACTTCACCCTCGATTATCCGGCGAAGCTAGCCGAAGCCCGGCACACTTCCGTCCGTCGCCCGCTCAGCCGCGCATGAAGATCGCCATCGTCGGAACCGGAGCCCTCGGTGGTTGGTATGCCGGCCTGCTGGCCGAAGCGGGCCATGAGGTCCATTGCCTCGCCCGCAGCGACCACGAGACGATCGACCGGGATGGCCTGATCCTCCGTCACAAAGGAACGCAACGGGTCGTCCGCGTCGCCTCCGCCACGCCTGAAGCCGCCTCGATCGGGCCGTGCGACTTGGCAGTGGTGACGCTCAAATCCACCTCCAACGATGCCCTACCCCGGTTGCTCGGCCCACTGCTCGGTCCGGCGACCCTCGTCGTCACCCTCCAGAACGGGATGGGTAACGTCGAAGCGCTCGCGCGACTCCTGCCCGCCGAACGGATCGTCGCCGGGCTCTGCTTCGTCTGCATCAACCGACTGGCTCCGGCCGTCATCGACACCACACTCGCCGGTTATGTGCGCATGGCGGCGGCGGTCGGCCCGATCAACCCTGCCGTCGAACGCTGCGTCGCGATCTTCGCCGCTGCCGGGGTCGACTGTCAGGCCGAGGCCTCACTGGAAGCGGTGCTGTGGAAGAAACTCTGCTGGAACATCCCCTTCAACGGCCTCGCCATCGCCGGCGGGAGCATCACGACGGACCTCATCCTCGCCGACCCATCGCTCAACGACCGGGCCTATCGCCTGATGAAAGAAGTCCAAGCAGCGGCCGCCGCCCGCGGACATGGTTTCGAGGACGCCCATATCAAGCGTCAGTTCGTCGTCACCATCGGCATGGGTCCTTATCGTCCGTCGAGCCTCATCGATTTCCAAGAGGGACGGGACGTCGAAATCGAAGGCATCTGGGGCGAACCGTTGCGACGGGGGCTTGCCGCCGGCGTGGCGATGCCGGAGACGCAGAGGCTCGTCGACGACATCAAGGCTCGGCTGGCCGCCAGAGGCTGAAAATCCTCAACGGCCGTAAGGCGGGCGACCCAGTGCGGTCAGCTTCGAACCGACGTCTTCACGGACGCGATCCTGGCTCAGGAAGTTGACCGGCGTGCCCGGGACTACTTGGGTCGAGAAGAGCACTCCGCCGGTACGCGCCCGGAGCACCAAGCTGAGGCCGACGACCTGACGTGCTGACGCCGGTCCGTCCGCCGCGATCTCCCAACGCCCCTCGAGGGTGGCATCCGCCTCCGCCTCTTCGGGGGCGGCGCGATACCCCATGGCCTCCAGCCGACGCACGGCGGCGTCATGGGCGACCTCTCCGCATCGGCGTAGCTCGTCGCTGGTCGCTCCGGCGGCCTCGCGGACATGGATGCTCCGGACCTCGGTGGGCGCCACGGCCTGATCTGACACGGGGACACATCCCGCCCAAAGCAGCGTCAAGGCCAGCAATAGGCGGTGCCAGGAGGGTCCCGTGCGGTGCATAACTTGTTTATTACCCGTTCTCGCCCCACGTCCAGCAGGGACATGATGGGACGGGTTGACCTTTGCGCCTCGCGGAGGTCCCCTCTCCCTCCATGGCCCGAGTCCAAGCCGTCACGTTCGACCTCGCAGGCACCCTGCTCTTCCCGCATCCGTCGGTGGGTGCGGTGTACGCCGCGTGCGCCAAAGCCCATGGCGTCGAAATCGAAGCCGCCGTCCTGGATGCGGCCTTCCCGCTGGCTTTCAAAGGCGGTCCGAAGAACGCCAAGCCGGAGGTCTTCTGGCGGGAAGTCGTCCAACGTTGCTTCGGGCCCGCGCTCCCCTCGTCGAAGGCTGAGTTGGTCTTCCAGTCCTGCTGGGAAGCGTTCGCGAAACCCGAAGCCTGGCGGCTCGCGCCAGGCACCCTTCAGGCGATCTCGGCGATTCGCTTCCTCGGCGTCCGCGTCGGCGTGCTTTCGAACGCGGACGCACGTATGCGCAAGGTCCTCGAAGGACACGGGCTCATGAAGCATCTCGACGGCGTCTTCCTTTCGGAGGAGACCGGCTACGCGAAGCCCGACGCCCGGGCGTTCGGACAGGCGGCGCGCGCCTTGGGCGGCGCGGTCTCGGGCCTGGTACATTTCGGCGACAGCCCGACGGAGGACGGCGAAGGCGCCCGTGATGCCGGCGCGACCGGCGTGGTCGTGGGCGGAGCGCATGCTCCGGAGCGCTGCCTGCGCAACGAACGCATCTCCGAGGCTCCCTACGCCGTGCGAGCCTTGCTCACGGAAGGAAAACTCAAAGGCAAGTTCTCGCGGACCGTCCAGAACCTGCTCGCCAACCTGCGCGGCCTGCCGGAAGACCGCGGACGTTCCAGCGACCGCCCGCTCAAGACCATCGACGATGCGGTGCAGGACGCCTTCAAGAAGCTACGTCTGGACAAGCCCGTCCCCGAGACGGCGATCGTCGCGCACTGGCTGGAGCTCCTGCCGCTGAAGCTGGCGAAACGGTCGGCCCCGCTCCGCGTGCTCGAGGGCGGCAAACTCGTCGTGCAGTGCGAAAATTCCGTCATCAAGTCCGAGATCCGCTTCCACGAGCGTGCCATGCTGGCGAAGATCAAGCTCCTGCGCGGCTGCCAGGACGTCCGCGCGATCAGCTTCGTCAACGCCTGATCAGTTCGACTTCGGCTCGTACGGGCGCTGGAAGACGTCCTTGAAGTCGTACACGTCCTTGAAGTCCTCGAGATCATCTTCCTCGGAACGGCCGAACAGACCGGTGTCGATGATATTGAAGACCACATTGCCGACGTCGACGGACTTACGGAGGCCCCAGTTGTGGAGCAAGGGATAGGACATCGGGCCGTAGGTCTCGAGCACGTGCTGACGGAAACCTTCGAGCAGCTGCGGGCCGGAGACATGCCGGTTCACGATGCTCTTCCCCTTCTTGGGTTCGCCGTGGACGATCTTCTGGGCGTGGTCGAGGCCGAGACGCACGACGTCATAAGCCTGCGGCTGATAGCGGGCGTCCTTCAAGCGGATGAGGCGGACAGCTTCGTCGAAATCCATGGTCAGAGCTTGGCGAGTTCGGCGAGCAGCCGGGCGTTCTGGGCTTCGGTGCCGACGGTGAGGCGGAGCCAGCCCGTCATGCCGTAACCGCGGAGCGGACGGACGATGACGCCTGCCTTCTGCAAGCTCGTGAAGGCCTCTTCGGCCTTGGGAATCTGCGCCGCCAGGAAGTTGGCCTTGCCGTCGATGAAGGCGAAGCCGAGCTGCTTAAGGCCGGCGGAGAGCTGGGCGATGCCGGCGGCGTTGACCTCACGGGTGCGGCGCACGAAAGCATCGTCGTCGAGGGCGGCCTCGGCGGCGGCCAAGGCCGGCAGGTTGACGTTGAAGGGCTGGCGCACGCGGTTGAGCAGTCCGCAGACTTCGGTCGAACCCAGCAGGTAACCGACGCGCAGGCCGGCGAGCCCGTAGGCTTTGGAGAAAGTGCGGGACAGGACCACCTTGCGGCCGGACTTCATCAGCGGTCGCAGATCCGCCGAAGCTTCGAGGTATTCCGTATAGGCTTCGTCGAGGCAGAAGATGACGTCTTCAGGCAGCGAAGCGGCGAAAGCCAGGATGTCCGCCGGATCATCCGTGCCGCCGGTCGGATTGTTGGGGCTGGCCAGGAAGACGATGCGGGTCTTGGCCGTGACCGCGGCGCGCATGGCCTTCAGGTCATGACGGTAACCGGGCATCGGCACTTCCACCGGGGTGGCGCCGAAGAGCATCGTGGCGAGCTTGTAGACGATGAACGCCTGGGAGCCGAAGACGACCTCGTCGCCGGGACGGAGGAAAGCCTGGGCGAGCAGGATCATCACCTCATTGGAACCGTTGCCGATGACGAAATTGCCAGGCTCGAGCGCCCACTTCTTCGCGAGTTTCTCGCGCAGGAAAGTGCAGCCGCCGTCAGGGTAGAGGTGGCAGTTATCCAGAGCCTTCTTGGCGGCGGCCAGGCCTAGGGGCGACGGGCCCAGAGGGTTCTCGTTGGAAGCGAGCTTGATGACCGCGGAGGGCTCCAACCCGAATTCCCGGGCGACGACTTCGATGGGCCGGCCAGCCTCGTAGACAGGCTGGGTCAGCACAGGGCGATTGGCGAGGTCGGCGTAGGTGGCCATGCGTAGGACACTCATGAGGGAGAATCCCCTCAAGGCAAGCGTCCGCATGACGCCTCCCCGCTTGCCAGCGAGGGGGACGGCAGGTAGACGAACGCGCATGAAGATCATCGTCACCGGTGCCTCGGGATTCCTCGGCCGCGAAGTCTGCCTCGCCGCCCTGCGTCGCGGCCACGAGGTGCTGGCGTTGGGCGGCTCCCGCGACCCCGTGGTGCCCGGCGTGGCGCAGGCCCGGGCCTTCGATCTGTGCTCCGAAGCGGCCCTTGAAGCCCTCGTGCTCGAGGAGTTTCCGCACGCTGTCGTGCATTGCGCCGCCTTCCCGACGATCGAAGCCTGCCAGGCCGACCCCGCCCGCGCCCAGGTGCTCAACGCCGAAGTCCCGAAGAAGCTCGCGCAACTCTGTTTCCACCTAGGCGCGAAGCTCGTCCACCTTTCCACCGACACCGTCTTCGACGGAGTCGCCGGCTCCTATCAGCATACCGACCACCCCAAGCCGCTCAATCTTTACGGCGAGACCAAAGCGGCCGCCGAAGTCGAAGTCCTGCGCTACGGCCGCGAACACGCCGCCGTCCTGCGCACCTCACCGATCATCGGCAACTCCGTCAGCGGCGACCGGGGGCTGCATGAAAGGCTCTTCGTCTCCTGGAAAGAAGGCCGGCCTACTTCCCTCTTCACCGACGAGATCCGCCAGCCGGTCGAAGTCTCGAATCTCGCGGACGTGACGATCGAACTTTGCGAACGCAATAACCTCAGCGGCCTGTATCACTGGGCCGGCACCGAGGCCATGAGCCGTCACGAGATCGGCGTCCGCATCGCCCGTCACTTCGGATTGGATGCCGACAGCCTGGTTCGCCCGATCACCCGGGCTGAGGTCCCGGCCGCCGCCGCCCGTCCGCGCGACCTCAGCCTCAGGTTGCACCCCCTCGCCGGCAAGCTACGCACCCAGGCCCAGTCCTTTGAAGACCAATTGGCGCAGCTGCGCGTGCCTCGGGGAAGCGAAAACTGGTACGAACAGGTCACTGGCCGAAAGGTCGTGCGTCGTCTCGAAAAGGGCATAGACTTCTAAGGATGGATGTCCTGCCCCGCCAAGCCGCCGACGCCGTCGTGAACATGGCGGCCGACCAGATGCTTCTGGAGCACTACCCTGCGCCTGATCGCGTCCGCTTCCGGGCGTTCGCCTGGTCGGAACCCAGCTACACTTTCGGCGTATCGCAGCCATGGGCCAAATACCGCGCCTTGGTACCGGCGAACTTTCCGCTGGTCCGACGCTGCACCGGCGGCGGCCTCGTCTCGCACCTCGACGACTGGACGTTCGCGCTGGTCATCCCGCCCGCTCATCCGCTTTTCAAAGCCGACGCGATGGCGACTTATGCCGCGGTCCACGAAGCGCTCCTCGCGGCCTTGCTCGCCCAAGGACAGCCGGTGAAACTTTCCCCCGTTCCGGAAGGCCAGCGCGAGTTCCAAGCACCTGACGCCTGTGCGCAGCGCGCCGAGCCCAACGACCTCGTCAGGTCAGACGACGGCCGCAAGGTCGCGGGCGCCGCGCAGAAGCGCAACCGGCACGGGTTGCTCATCGAAGGCTATGTCTGGAAGCCTTTCCTGACCGGTTGCGACTGGCTCCGTTTCGAAAAGGATTTCATCACGCAACTGGGTCGCATCCTCCAGAGCGAGCCGGTCGTCGTCGCGGAACCGATGTACGATCAGTTCGACCACGAAGGCACTTGGGCCAAGTTCGCCTCGAAGGAGTGGAACCAGCGGATCTAAGCGAACAGGTCTAATTCCGGACCCGCTTCCTTGCTCGTTGGCTTAGCCGGAGGAGCCTTCTTGGGCGTAACCGAGCCTGGGACCTGCGCCGAGGCTGCCGAGGCCTTGGCGGGCAGGCCAGCCCCCGCCTCAAGGCCGCCGAGGATCTCACGGGCACGTTGGACGACGGCCGGAGGCATGCCGGCGAGGCGGGCGACCTGGATACCGTAGGAACGGTCCGCCGCACCGGGCACGACCCGACGGACGAAGACGATCTCATCCTGCCACTCCTTGACCGCGACGGACCAGTTGCGCAGCCGCGGACGGTCCGCCGCCAGCTTGGTGAGTTCGTGGTAATGGGTGGCGAAGAGCGTGCGGGGACCGGCGGAGCCTTCTCCGTGGAGATGTTCGGCGACGGCCCAGGCGATGCTGATGCCGTCGTAAGTGCTCGTGCCACGTCCGATCTCATCGAGGACGACGAGCGAACGGGCGGTCGCATTGTTGAGGATGTTGGCGGTCTCGTTCATCTCGACCATGAACGTCGAGTTGCCGCGCGAAAGCTCATCGGACGCGCCGACGCGGCAGAAGATACGGTCGACGAGACCGATGCGGGCCTTGGTGGCCGGCACCCAGCAACCGAGATGCGCCAGCAAGGCGATGAGCGCCACCTGCCGGATATACGTCGACTTACCCGCCATGTTGGGTCCGGTCAGCAAGGCGATCTGCTCGCCGGAACCGGCGAGGCGGGTGTCGTTCGGCACGAAGGACCCGGCACCGGGACGAGCCTGCAGCATGCGTTCGACGACGGGATGACGGCCTTGCTCTACTTCCAAGACGTCGGAATCATCGACGACCGGCTGACACCAGTTGGCTTCGCGAGCCAGGTCGGCCCAGCCGCGCAGGACGTCGACTTCGGCCACGACAAGGGCGGTGGCGAGCAACGCTTCGGTGCGGGCGACGACCTCCGCCAGCAACGCTTGGAAAAGTTCGGTCTCCCGGGCGAGCGCCTGCTCATCGGCGCGGAGCACCTCGCGTTCCTTGGTACGAAGTTCTTCGGTGGTGAAGCGTTCGGCGTTCACCATGGTCTGCTTACGGATGTAATCCGCCGGCACGGCGGCCAGGTTGGCCTTGGTGATCTCGATGGCATAACCGAAGGCGCCATTGTAACGGACCTTCAGGGACTTGATGCCGGTGCGGTTCTGCTCGTTGCGCTCGAAATCGGCGATCCAGCCCTTGCTGTCCGAAGCGAGCGAGCGAAGGCGGTCGAGCTCCGCGTCGAAGCCGGCGCGCAAGGCTCCCCCTTCGGCCAGGTCGACCGGGAGTTCGTCGCCGAGCGCGGCCTCCAGACGAGCCAACAGGGCCGGCTCGGCCTCGATACGCACGGCCAACGCGGCGAGCATGCCTCCGGGCAAAGCCTGCAGTTCCTCACGCAGCGGAGGCAGCGAACGCAACGTATCGCGGATGCCGCCGAGCTCACGGGGGTTACGCAGACGATTCTGCAGACGGGCGAGGATGCGGGCGAGGTCGCGGACGCCGCGCAAGGCCTCGGCGACGCGAGAAGCCGCGCCGGGGTGCCGGACGAATTCACCGACGGCCGCCTGCCGACGACTGATGAGCCCGAGGTCAGTGGACGGTTCGGCGAGCCACAAGGCCAGCAGACGCGCCCCCGCGGGGGTTTCCGTCCGGTCGATCGTCTCGAGCAACGACCCTTCACGGGCGCCACCCGAAGCCGCGAACAGCTCCAGGTTACGCGAAGAGGCGGCATCCAGGAGAACCGAGTCGCCGAGCTTGGCCTCGATCAGGCGGAACAGGTTCTTCGGACGATCGCACAGCGAGTCGGTGACGTAGCCCAGCACCGCGCCAGCGGCGCCGAGAGCGGGATGTTCGTCGGTCAGACCGAAGCCGGCCAGTCCGTGGACGGAGAGCGTCTGCGCGACAAGACGGGCGCCGGCGGCACCGTCGAAGTTCCAGCCCGGCAAGCGGGAGATCGCCCTGCCCTGCAGGAAGACTTCCAAGGCTTCGCGGTCGGCCGCGGACGGCTCGAGGCCTTCGGGCAGGATGACCTCACGGGGCGAGACCGAATGAAGCAAAGGAAGCAGCCGCGAGGGGCTGCTGTCTGAGGCCAGCCGGAAATCGGCCGTCGAGACGTCGAGCCAAGCGGCGTGCCAACCTTGCTTGTCCCAACAGAGCGCCGCCAGATAATTCCCGCGACGCGAGTCGAGCTGAGAATCCTCCAGCGCCGTCCCCGGCGTCAGGATGCGGGTGAGGCCGCGGCGCACGAGCTTGCCGGCGACGGGGGCTTCGAGCTGATCGCAGATCGCGACCTTCCAGCCGGCGGCCAGGAGCCGGTTCACGTAAGCCGGGGCGGCGTGGTGCGGGAGTCCGGCCATCGGCGTCTCATGGCGCTTCGTAAGCGTAAGACCGAGCACCTTGGCGGCGACCTCGGCGTCGTGGCCGAAGACCTCGTAGAAGTCGCCGAGGCGGAAAAGCAGGATCGTTCCCTCCGCGAGTTTCTCACGGAATTCACGGTACTGCCGCTGCATCGGGGTTTCCTTCTCCACGCAAAGGAGCGAAAGCCCCGGGAGGGTCTCCGCAAGTGCGGACTACCGGCCGCGGCCCGGACGGACCGGGAAGTTGCTCACATCAGCTGGGCGGCGAGTTCGGACAAGGCGCTGCGGACCCCGCTGAGCAGGCGGACGTTCGCCGTGATGGCGTGGCCCTTCATGCGCTCGTGGGTATGGATGAGCCCGTTGGACTTGCCGTCGAGATAAGGCGTGTCGACCTGGTCGAGGTCACCGATGAGGACGACCTTGGAGCCTTCCCCGATGCGGGTGATGACCGTCTTCGCCTCGTGCGGGGTCATGTTCTGGGCTTCGTCCACGATCATGAAGGCATGGCCGATCGAACGGCCGCGGATGAAGGTCATCGCCTCGATTTCGATGAGGCCGGAGTCGATGAGCCACTGGTAAGGCTTGCGCGGCTGGTTGATCGCCTGGAACTGGGAGCCGAAGATCGGCTGGGGCGTCTTCATCGCCTGGGCCTTCTTCTGGCGGCGCTGCGTATCGGTGGCGACGGCTTCCTTGGCGGTCGGGGTCGCGGCGGCGTTACCGTTCTTCGAGAAGAGCACCTCGAGGTTGTCGAAATACGGCTGGATATAAGGCGAGAGTTTCTCTTCCTTGGAGCCAGGCAAAGCGCCGATGTCCTTGCCGATCTGCACGACCGGACGCGAGACGTAGAGCTTCTTGTAAGGGGAGAAGTCGCTGAGCACCTGGGACAGCGCGGCGGCGATGGACAAGAAGGTCTTGCCGGTGCCGGCGCGACCGAAGCAGGTGACCAGGCGGATCTCCGGGTTGAGCAGGGCGTCCAGGAAGATCCACTGCTCGAAGTTCTTCGGGATGACGCGCATGCCGCGAGGCATCTGCAGGCCCTTGCGGGCGCCGCTGTCCGACGACATGAACTCGCGGTAGAGACCCAGCGGAACGAAGGCGCCCTCGCCGAGGTGGCGGGCGGGTTCGCTCCAGGAGTCCGAGGTGAACATCACGTACTCGTTGATGAGGAGCGGCGGCTCTTCCTTGACCTTCACTTGGACCTGGCCGAGCTCCCGGAAATCGCGCATCGCGGCGGCGGTGACCTTGATCGTGCGGTAGTCGCCGACGTCGCTGGTCTCGACCCGGTCGTTACGGTAATCTTGGACCTCCAAGCCGAGGGCCTGCGCCTTGAGCGCCATGCAGGCGTCCTTGGTGACGAGGATCACCTGGCCCTTGGAAGTGTCGCGGAGATAGATCGCGGACGCGATGATGCGGTGGTCCGGCGCGTCGACCTGCATGAAGACCGCGCGGAGGCGTTCGGCCTTCGGGCCGCTGAAGTGGTCGCGGATCAGCGCCTCGTTGATCACGATGCGCAGCTCGCCGCCGTCGCGGAGATCCGCGTGGAGCGTGCCCGGCTTGGAGGGGTCGCCGTCGACGATGTCCTTCAGGGAGCGATTCTCGAAGAGCGCCCGGATGGCCCGGTTCACGCGACGCGCGCTGGCGCCGAGCTGGCCTTGCTGGGTCTTCAGACGATCGAGCTCGGACAAGACCTCGACAGGCACGGCGACGATGTGCTCATCGAACTTGAACAGGGACTCGGGATCGTGAATCAGTACGTTGGTGTCCAGGACGTAAGTCTTTTTCACGTCCTTCATGTTGTCCGTTCCCCGAAGGCGGGCAACCTGTAAAAAACTTATTTCGGCGATTCGATAGCGCGAAGGTAATCCCAACTATAGATGCCGGTCCGGTGTCCGTCGCTGAACTCGAAACTCACCGCATAATTACCCACGCGACTCATTCCTGTCACCGTCACGCCGGGGAACCGACGGGGTCCGTCGCCGCCCCAGCGCTGGCCAAGGATGTCCACCTCCCCCATGTTCTCCGCGCTCGGGGAAAGTTCCCGCAGGAGCTCCGCCCGCAGGCACTGCTCATGTCCGTCCTGCCAGGTGAGGGCGACGAAGTCCCCGATGATCTGAAGGTCGCGTGGCGGCCGCATGGGACGAAAGTGGACGGGTCGAGGGCGGGCGCAAGCGGGTACGTGTCGGACGACCTTGACTCCGTGCCGCCGCTGACGAGCCTGCCCTCTATTATGGCAGGCGTAGGCAAACTCCTCAAACAAGCCCAGAAGATGCAGCGTGGCATCGCCGAGGCCCAGCAGCAGCTTTCGGCCGAAAGGCTGGAAGTCTCCCACGGCGGCGGCGCGATCCGTGTGACGGTCGACGGCCATGGGCTCGTCCACGGTCTGGCGATCGACCCCGAGTTCCTCAAGGAAGAGAAGACCGTGGTCGAACAGGCCCTCGTGCTCGCCCTGCAGGAAGCTTCGGCCAAGGCCCGCGCCCTGCACGAGGCCACGATGTCGAAGGCCACGGCCGGTTTCTCCCTCCCCGGGATGTGATCGCCCGTGACCCCCTCTTTCGACAAGGTCCGCCAGCTCCTCAAGATGCTCCCTGGCATGGGGCACCGCTCCGCCGAACGCCTCGCCCTGCACTTGTTGGTCGAGCGCCCGGGCAAGCTCGCGCCCCTGCTCGAATCGTTGCAGGCCGCCGCCGCGGCCGTCCGGCGTTGCGGTCGTTGCGGCAGCCTCGCCGAGACAGAGCTCTGTCCGGTCTGCATGGACGTCAAACGTGACCCCGCCGCCGTCTGCGTGGTTGAACAAGTCCCTGACCTGATGGCCATCGAGCGCTCCTCGGCTTATCGTGGCACCTACCACGTCCTGCACGGCCGCCTGTCACCCATCAACGGCGTCGGCCCGGATCAGCTCAACCTCGCGACGTTCGAGCAACGCCTGAAGGACGAGCCCATCACCGAGGTCGTCCTCGCGCTGGGTAATGATATCGAAGGCGAAGCCACCTGCCACTACATCACCGAAGCAATCCAAGCGATCCGTCCGAGCATCAAGGTCTCGCGCATCGGCTTCGGTCTGCCCAGCGGCAGCGGCCTGACCTTCGCCGACCCCGCCACGCTCCGGAGCGCCCTGGAGGGTCGTCGCGATGTCGCCAACTGATCTGCTGGCCTACCCGGAGTCCGCCGAAGCCTTCTGGGTCGGCCAGGCGGAACTAGCCGCGGAACGCATCGGCGACGAAGCCCTTGAGCGCATGACGCCGGCGGTAGCTCACCTTTCCGACCTGTTCACGACCGAGCGTCCGGATCGGAAGTTTCCCGACTACTTCGCCGACCCACGCCTGCTGGCCGCCTACGGCGTCTTCTTCCTGCCTCAGAGCTTCACTCGCACGTCCTTCGCCTTTGCCCAGGTCTGCGGCCTGCGCGACTGGCGGCCGTCCTCCCCTTCCCCTTCGATCCTCGACCTAGGTTGCGGCCCTGGCTCCTGCGGCGTCGCCGCGGCGCATCGCTTCCATCAGCTAGGACTAGGCGGAGTGCAGCTCACTGGCGTCGATAAATCTCCCAGCGCCTTGGCCGTCATGGAATCCTTTGGGCGCTCCGTGCTCGGCGCCGAAACCGTCGTCCGCACGCGCATCGGTGACGCCAGCCGTCCTGAGACCTGGCCGGAAGGTCGCTACGATCTCATCGTCGCGGGCTTCGTGCTTAACGAGATGCCTTTGCTGGATTCGGCCGCCTTGCTTCGCTGGTTCGGCGAACTGAAAGACCGTCTCGCGCCCGGAGGTCTCATCCTGATCCTGGAGCCTGCATTGCGCGTCACCGCCGAACGCCTTCAGCGGCTCAGTGACGCCGTCGCGACGGACGTCATGACCCGCATCGCGCCGGAACTCGACGCCTTGCCTGATCCGCAGCTTGGCTCCGGAGAACACTGGAGCCACGAGACCCGCGCCTGGGAAGCCCCGGCTTCGACGGAGTTCGTCAACCGACACCTCCATCGCGACCTTCGCGAAGTCCGCTTCTCCTTCGCGGCGTTCACCGACGCGGACGTCAAGCCGCTGGCACCCGGCCTGAGCCGGCTGATCTCCGACGTCCAGATCATCAAGGGACTCCTCCGTTTCATCACCATCCGGGAAGGACGCATCGAATCGGTCGAAGTCCCCACCCGCGGGCTTTCCAAACATGAGGTCAAGAAGCTCGCAGCACGCTTCGGACGTGGCGACGTGGTCCGCCATCCGCACCCGGCAGCCCCGAAGCTCCGGCTGGCGAAACACGAGGATTTAGAGGTATTTTGGACGCCCGAAGGTCTTCAGGCATCATAATGTAACATTCCCGGCCGGGCATTTGTTTGCCTGCCCTGAACCTGCGGAACCAAATGGAGTCGTCAGCGTCGCCGTGCGTCGACGCCCAATCATACTTTCCATGTTCAATCGCGAACTCAGCTGGCTCAATTTCGACCGAAGGGTCCTCGAACTCGCCGAAGACGAAAGCATCCCGCTGCTCGAACGCGTACGCTTCCTGTCGATCGCCAGCTCCAACCTGGATGAGTTCTTCGAGATTCGGGTGGCGGGCATCATGCAACAGGAGGAATCCGCCAGCCATCCTGCCACCCGGGAGTTCCTGACCGAAGTCCTCGCCAAGGCACGCTCGCTCGTGGACGCCGAACAGGCTTGCTGGAAGAACCAGCTCCTGCCCGCGCTGGCCGCCCAAGGCATCGTCTTCAAATCACGCGAGCAGCTCAATGATGCCGACCGCGCTGAGCTTTCCCCACGCTTCGACACCGACATCTTCTCGGCGCTCACGCCGCTGGCGATCGACCCCTCCCACCCTTTCCCCGTCCTGACCAACAAAGGCCTGTACCTGCTGGTGCTGCTCCGTAATCCGGCTGACGGCGAGATCCGTCGAGCGGTCGTGCCGGTGCCCCGCGTCCTGCCCCGCGTGCTCACGGTCGGCCAAGGTCCGGCCCAGTCGTACACGCTGCTCAGCCACGTCATCCAGCTGTTCATCCATCGTCTTTTCCCCGGGCTCGAACTCCAAGGCTCCTGGGCCTTCCGCATCACCCGCAACAGCGATCTTTACGTCGACGAAGAAGAAGCCGGCAACCTGCTTGAGGCCATCGAAGAAGAAATCCGCAACCTGCGTAAAGGCGCGCCGGTTCGTCTCGAGATCGAGGCCGACGTCCCCGAGGGCGAGATGCGCTGGCTCCTGCAGTCGATCGGACTCTCGGCGGATAACGCCTTCCGGGTCGCCGGTCCGGTCAACCTCCTCCGCCTGGGCAGCCTCATCGACCTGATCCCGCGTCCTGACCTGCTCTATCCGACGTTCGTGCCCGCGTTGCCCCCCGAGTGCATCGATCCGGCCAAGCTCTACGCGCGCATCGCCCAGCAGGACCTGCTCCTCCACCACCCTTACGAATCCTTCACGCCCGTCGTCGACTTCATCCGCCAGGCCGCCAAAGACGAAAGCGTCGTCGCGATCAAGCTCACGCTCTACCGTACCAGCGGCGACTCCCCTGTCGTCGAGGCCCTCAAGGAAGCCGCGCGCAATGGCAAGCAGGTCACGGCGCTGGTCGAGCTCCGCGCCCGCTTCGACGAACTCAACAACATCGAGTGGGCCCGGCAGCTCGAGGAAGCCGGCGCGCATGTGGTCTACGGCCTCGCCGGACTGAAGACGCATTGCAAAGCCTGCCTCGTCATCCGTCAGGAGAAAGGCG
>Ga0222712_10000734_pt1 | contig 41723 bp, 30 predicted proteins | sample C33_657DmetaG_FD_165043 | JGI IMG/M metagenome (GOLD analysis project Ga0222712, IMG submission 165043) | Estuarine water microbial communities from San Francisco Bay, California, United States - C33_657D | ecosystem: Environmental > Aquatic > Marine > Unclassified | place: USA: California... | reverse complement strand
CAGGGGGACTCTCTTATTTGGGTTGGTACACTTGGTGGCGGTTTGAACAAAATTAGATTATACAACAATGATACGTATGAAATTTTTAATATTAAAGACAATTCCAATCAGGAATTAAAAGATATTGAAAGTATGCTTATTGATAATAAGGGTAATTTATGGCTGGCTGGCAAAATGCTCGCGATGTATACTCCATTAGAAAACAGATTTGTTTATTATGATGTTAACGATGGATTACAGGGAAATAGCTTTAAAATTGGTGCTGCTTATGCCAGTGAATCAGGACGTTTGTATTTTGGAGGAATAAACGGAATCAACTATTTTTCCCCTTCTGCTATTTTGAGTAGTAATTCAAAGCCGTCAGCAGCCTTTACCGGGTTGTTGGTGAATGGAGAAAGTATAGAGAAAGATGATGAACTTAGATTGTTTACGGAGGGGGTAAGTTATATGAAGCATTTAAAACTGACCTCATCTCAAAATAATTTTTCCGTACAGTTTTCATCTATGCATTATGCAAATCCTGAACGTTGCAAATACAGGTTCAAACTCGAGGGTTTTGACAAAAACTGGATTTATACCGATGCTTCAAACAGATATGCTACATATTCCAACCTGGCATATGGGAATTACACACTTAAAGTAGAGACTGCAAATAGTGACGGGGTTTGGGCTGGTAACGAAGAAAAACTTTCAATCTCAATATTAGCACCATGGTGGAAAACTCCGTATGCTAAAATTATTTATTTTTTACTTTTATTAGGTATTATCTATATAGTATGGAAATATCAAAAATCGTGGTTTGCATTAAAGCGTAAAGTACAATTTAAAGAGCTTGAAGAAAAGAAGCAGGAAGAACTGCATCAAATGAAGCTGCAGTTTTTTACCAATATTTCCCATGAATTCCGTACACCACTCACCTTAATTCTCGGCCCTACAGAAAAAATGCTGCATAGTGAAACAAATAAAGAAGAGCAGCATAATTATCTACGCTTAATTTACAGCAATGCAAGGAGACTATTAGGGCTGACAAATGAATTAATGGACTTTAGAAAAGTGGAAACAGATACAATGAAGTTGAATGTTGCCCACAATGACCTGCAGAAATTTCTTAGCAGTATATGTGCTGAATTCCGGGAGCTGGCAGTAGAAAAAGAGATGGTTTACAATATAAAGACATCTTCAAATACTAATTTCATTTATTTTGACCCTAATATTATTGAAAAAATATTGGTAAACCTGATCTCAAATTCCTTTAAATACACAGACAATAACGGTTTAATTGAAGTTGAAATTTTAAATACTCTTGAGTGTTTTAAACCTAAATTCAGTAATTATGTAATTATTCCATCTGAAGTTAAGGATAATCAAATGATTTGGATAAGGATAGCGGATACCGGAATTGGAATTACAGAGAATTCCATTCAAAATATATTTGACCGGTATTTCAGGGTTAATACTTCTGGCAGAGAAAAGCACCTTGGATCTGGTGTCGGTCTTGCTTTAGTGAAGAGCCTCGTAGAATTACACAAAGGCACTCTACATGTTTACAGCGAAAGAAATGAAGGGACTGAATTTTTGGTTGGTATACCAGCGGCAAAGGAAAATTATAAGAGTATTGAGATAGTTTCTGATACAGATTTTAGTATAGACTTTGAAAGTTTACATTATACCATTGACTGGATTAACCAAGATGATGCAACAAAATCTGATACTGTAACAAAAAATATTATAAATGCCAATCATGCATTAAAGAAAAGAATATTGGTAGTTGAAGATAATCCCGAAATGCGCAAATTTCTGGTTAACAGTCTTAGCGATTCATATGTTGTGATACAGGCAGGAGATGGGATACAGGGCTTGAGGATGGCAAATGAATTTTTCCCTGATCTAATTATTAGTGATTTAATGATGCCGGAGATGGATGGTATTGAGCTTTGCAAAGCCATAAGGCAAGATGTAAATACCAGCCATATCAGCTTCATTCTTATAACAGCGCAATCTTCTATGGATACTCACCTTGAAGGCTTGGAATGCGGTGCTGATATTTATTTTCCTAAGCCTTTTAGTTTGCGTTTGTTGCAAGTTACTATTAAAAACCTTTTTGATAAGTTAGACAAAATAAAGGTCAAATATAATCAGGATGTTTTTGCCGATGCGAGGGAATTGGTAAATAATGACAGAGATAAAGATTTTTTGGATGAACTGATTAGCGTAATCGAACAAAATATGGAAGATGAGGAACTTGATGTAGATATGATTTGTAAGAAGATAGGTATGAGTCGTACAAAATTGTACGGAAAAGTAAAAGCAGTTACCGGACAGGCAATTGGAGAATTTACCAGGGTGTTAAGATTGAAAAGAGCCGCCAAGATCCTTGTTTCAGAGGATGTACCTATCCTCGAAGTGATGTACCGTGTAGGAATACAAAGTCAGAGTTATTTTACCAAAGCTTTCAAAAAAGAATTCGGAAAGACACCATCTCAGTTTGTAGCTGAGATTTCAAAAAAGAGTAAATTGACAACCTTTGGCGAAGAAGGTTCTTTAGATGAACAATTGGGCTAAAAGTTTGAAATATAGGATAATATATTCTATGTGAACTGTTGTTATTTGCCTGCTAAAAAGCAGGGTGTTATGCATGCAAACAAACAGAATAAAACCATTTATAATGAACGTAAGCAATTGAGAAACATGAAATTGGTTTTTATATTATGTGCAGTTTTAGCCATTTTCCTTCTTTACATGCTTGTTGCTGACTTCTTTCATATTTAAATAATTAATTTACATGAAATTTTTTATTGATACAGCCAATCTCAACCAAATTAAGGAAGCAAATGAATTAGGTATTTTAGATGGGGTTACAACTAATCCATCCTTGATGGCAAAAGAAGGAATTAAGGGTTATGACGCTATTTTGAATCATTATAAAGCTATTTGTGAAATTGTCGAAGGTGATATTAGTGCTGAAGTTTTAGCAACTGATTATGATGGCATAATTGCCGAAGGAAAAGTTCTTGCTGCCCTGCATCACAATATTGTTGTAAAAGTTCCGATGATTAAAGATGGCATCAAAGCCATTAAATGGTTTACTGATAATGGTATTAAAACGAATTGTACTTTGGTTTTTTCAGCAGGGCAGGCCATATTGGCAGCTAAAGCTGGATCAACATATCTCTCGCCATTTATCGGAAGGGTTGATGATAGCGGCTGGGATGGTATGTTATTGATTCGTCAAATTGCAAATATTTTTACATCACAGGGCTACAAAACACAAATACTCGCTGCATCTATCCGCAATGCCAATCATATTATACAATGTGCTGAAGCTGGTGCCCATGTTATTACCTCACCCCTTGAACCTATTTTGGGATTACTAAAACATCCATTAACAGATATTGGGCTGGCTAAATTTATGGAAGATGCAGGAAAAATGTAATTTAAATACAAATAGAAGATAACAATGGTTCAGGTCACAGATATAGTACAATTGACGAAAATAGCATCACAAGTTCGCAGAGACATAGTGCGACAAGTACATGGTTGCCAAAGTGGCCACCCCGGTGGATCTTTGGGTTGTACTGATTTATTGGTGGCTTTGTTTTTCAATATTATGAAACACAGCAACCAATTTAATATGAAAGGTGAAGGAGAAGATCTATTTTTCCTTTCCAATGGGCATATTTCACCGGTACTATATAGTGTACTGGCCAGGTCTGGTTATTTTGACGTAATCGAACTTGCAACATTCAGAAAACTAAATTCAAGATTACAAGGGCATCCCACAACACATGAGCATTTGCCTGGCATAAGAATGTCTGCTGGTTCTTTGGGTCAAGGATTGTCAGTTGCTATTGGGGCAGCTATATCAAAAAAATTGAAAAAAGATAGTTGCTTGGTATATGCTCTTATGGGAGATGGTGAACAGAACGAAGGACAAATTTGGGAAGCTGTACAATTTGCACCCCATCACAAAATTGATAACCTTATTGCAATAGTAGATGTAAATGGTCAGCAAATAGATGGTCCGACAGAAGTGGTAATGAGCAATAGAAATTTAGCCAATAAATACAGTGCATTTGGTTGGCAAATTGTATATATGGATGGAAATAACATGGCTGATGTTGTTACATCTCTCCATACGGCAAAAGAATTATGCGGCCAAGGTGTACCCGTTGTAATTATGATGAAAACAGAAATGGGTGCCGGTGTCGATTTTATGATGGGTAGTCATAAGTGGCATGGTGTTGCACCAAATGATGAGCAACTGTTATTAGCCCTTGCACAGCTGGAAGAAACATTAGGTGATTATTAAACACAGAAAACTACTAATGAAAGAATATACATACACAGAAAAAAAGGATACTCGATCCGGTTTTGGAGCAGCTATGACAGAATTGGGAAGAACCAATCCGAATGTTATTGCATTATGTGCCGATTTGGTAGGGTCACTTAAAATTGACACATTCATCAAAGAAAATCCAGATCGTTTTGTTCAATGCGGTATAGCAGAGGCAAACATGATTGGGATTGCAGCCGGATTGTCTATTGCAGGACATATTCCATTTGCAACCACATTTGCAAATTTTGGTTCTGGACGAGTATACGACCAAATACGGCAATCAGTAGCCTACAGTAATAAAAATGTAAAAATTGCTGTATCGCATGCAGGGTTAACATTAGGAGAAGATGGTGCAACGCATCAGATATTGGAAGATATTGGATTAATGAAAATGTTGCCTGGTATGACCGTGATTAATCCATGTGATTATAATCAGACAAAAGCTGCAACGATAGCAGCAGCAAATTATGAGGGCCCGGTGTATTTGCGTTTTGGCCGTCCAGTAGTTCCTGTGTTTACTGATGCAGAACAAACATTTGAAATTGGTAAAGCATGGTTGATGAATGAGGGAATAGATGTTACCATCATTGCTACAGGTCATTTAGTATGGGAAGCGGTGCAGGCATGTAATCAATTGGCCGAAATGGGTATCAATGCGGAGTTAATCAATATTCATACCATTAAACCATTGGATGAAGAAGCGATTCTTACATCGGTTTCAAAAACTGGTTGTATTGTTACTTGCGAAGAGCATAACAGGATTGGAGGCTTAGGAGATAGTGTGGCGCAGTTATTAATAAAATATAATCCACTCCCACAAGAATATATTGCTGTTGATGACAGTTTCGGGGAAAGCGGAACTCCTAAACAACTTATGGAAAAATACGGTTTAGATACGGATCATATACTAATGGCAGTTGAAAAAGCTATTAAAAGGAAAAAAGCTGAGTAGATATGGTAAAGAAACTAGCAATTGTACTGGGTGTATTGGCAATAGTAGGATATGCATCTCTTAATATAAAAAAAGTATCAGCCCAAACTCATACAGCAAACGCCGGACAATCTGCAACTAAAGGAGTTAGATCTTATGGTAACCCTTATAATATTTTATTTATCCCTGTAGATGATTTAAATCATTGGATTGGTGTATTGGGAAGAAACAACCAGGTAAAAACGCCCAATATTGATAAGTTGGCCCAAAGTGGTGTTTTATTTTCAAGTGCTCATTGTGCTGCACCTATATGCTGCCCTTCAAGAGCAGCATTATTGAGTGGCAAACGTCCTTCCTCAACAGGCGTTTATGGCAATAGTAATGATTGGAGAACGGTAATACCTGAACAAGAAACCATGCCAACTTTCTTTAAAACAAAAGGATATGAGGTGCTGGGTGGCGGTAAAATTTATCACGGTGGCTTTGACAGAGATACTGAGTTTGATTTTTATTATCGCGGTGGAAAAGATGGTGGTGGCGGTGTAAATGAGAAAGGTTCATTCGGTGGTATCAGATGGGGAATAATGAAAGGTGGTGACGATGATTTAAAGGATTACCATGTTGCTGAATGGGCAGTTGGTGAACTCAGCAAAAAGCATGATAAGCCATTCTTTCTTTCACCCGGAATTTTCAGGCCACATATGCCATGGAATGTTCCTCAAAAGTATTATGACTTATTTCCTTTAGAAACGATTCAGCTACCGCCTTATAAAAAAGATGATTTGGATGACATGCCTGAAGAAGGCAGGAAAATGGCATTATCTCTTGGAGATTGGAAAGCATTAATGGAAACTGCTAATCCTGAGCTGGAGTGGAAAAAAGCTATCCGTGCCTATATGGCTTGTATTGCTTATGCCGATGCAATGATTGGAAAGATAATTGACGCACTTGATAAAAGTGAATATAAAAATAATACTATCGTTGTACTTTGGGGCGACCATGGCTGGCATTTAAATGAAAAAAATCATTGGCGTAAGTTTTCGTTGTGGGAAGAAGCTACAAGAGCACCTTTAATTTTTAGAGTGCCGGGTGTTACCCAAGCAGGTACAGTATGCAGAACACCGGTGGACTTTATGAGTATCTATCCAACACTATCAAAACTATGTGGTTTTAGTGTTCCTAAACATGTAGAGGGGATAAGCATAATTCCGTTGTTACAAAATGTAAATGCTGTATGGAATGTGCCAGCGGTTACGACCCATGGATTTAATAATCATGCAGTGCGTACAAAAAAGTACCGCTATATTTCATATGCAGGAGGTGGTGAGGAATTGTATGATGAAGAAAAAGACCCTTATGAATGGAATAATATTGCCAATGCGACCGCAAGTAAAGAAATTATAAAGGAACTCCGCAAATATCTTCCTAAAACAAATAAACCTGAGATAGCTAGAAGCAAAAGTGGAGGAGACTGATATTTATAAACATACTATGAATCGAATATCAAACATAAAAAACAAAACATGGTTTTTGTTTTTTGCCTTTTGTTTTTATTATTGCAGCATTACTGCTCAGATAAAAGTATATCCCAACCCCGACCCTGGAAATAAAAGCGGATTGAATCTTCAATCTTCAGTATTTAAAGTGCAGGTTATTCAAAACGGTAAAGCAGTTGAAAGCTTTGTTTACACCAGTAAAACTAATTTTGAAAAGCCGGAGCAACTTTCAGATTTCAATCACTGGACAACTTTTGAATGTAATGGCACGGTTGAAGTATGTATAACAAGATTAGATGGTGATATTTCGGGAGTCAAAGTGTATCCGGCAAAACATCAGATTCAACCTTTAGTTAACAAAAATGAACTGCGATTCAGTATCACAAAACCTGTAAAGTTGTTTGTTGATATAGTAGGTATGGAAGAGCATCCGTTGTTTTTATTTGCAGATGAATTTGAAAAAAACATTCCATCAACAAAAGATAAAAATGTTATTTGGTTCGAAGCTGGCAAAGTACACAATGTCGGCTTACAATACAAAGTGCCCAATGGAAAGACCGTATATATTGAAGGTGGTGCAGTTGTATGGGGTACATTTTGGTGCCAGGATGGGAATAAGCCAACCATTGTAAAAGGGAAAGGTGTGATTACAACAAGAAGTGACGAACGCAAACCTGGACCAACCAATATTCCGTTTACAACAGTTTATGCTGAAAAAACAGATATGGTTACAGATGGCATCACAATTACCGACCCTGTTAAATTCTGTATATTAGGCAGAAGTAAAGTAGAAACAAAAAATGTAAAACTATTTGCTTGGTATCATCAAACTGATGGATGGGGTGGCGGCGATGATTCGTTTATTGATGATAGTTTTATAAAAGTATTTGACGATAATGTAAAGCTATATGCAAACAGGCAAAAGGCAACAAACTTGGTCATCTATCAGCAGCACAATGGAGCCCCGTTTCAATTAAGCTGGGGAGGACAAAGTGGGCAAAACTGCCTTGCTGACAATATTGACATCGTAAAGTGTTGGGTGAATAAAAAAGGAGGTACAGGAAATTCAGCCCTATTAAATCTGCGTAAAGGGAGTGACAAAATTATCGGCAACATTACAATTAAAAATATCCGTGCAGACCAGGGTATATATCAGGTGATTGGTGTTGGTAATGATAAAACAGGGGGGGTAAAAAACCTAGTACTTCAAAATATAATTGTAAATGGAATACAGGCGCAATTGAGTTATATCGAAAGCAGCATTACGGCAAAAACATCTGAAATTATTTTTAAGAATGTAATAATTGGATCAAAATGTTTTTCATTAAATGATATAATCCTCACTGGTATTGAACCGGCTGGAATTACAATTGAATGTCAATGAGAAGCATCATAATGTCCATCTTCTTTCATCTTAATACTGGTGTGTATGCACAAAGTATAAAGGAGACATTTTTGTTACAGGAAAAATTTAGAAAATTATTCGCTTGAAAAACCTCTTGAGAATGAACATGTATTAAACTCCCATATCCTTTGAAAAAAATTAGAATGCAAAAATATTTATTCTTTATTGGTTTGATTTTATCGTTTTCCTCATTTGCCCAACAATGGAAAATGGCTGATGTGCCATTGCAAACCCCGTGGGCTGAAAAAGTGACTCCTTCTGCTGTATTACCTGAATACCCAAGGCCACAGTTGGTTCGGGAAAAATGGTTGAATCTGAATGGACTATGGGATTTTAAACCTTACATAGCAGGTGACAAGATGCCGTTACCGAAAAAAATGGGAAATACAATTTTGGTACCCTTTGCATGGGAGAGTGCATTAAGCGGCATCCGCAATCAATTTGAGTCACAAAGAGCATGGTATAGAAGAACATTTGAAATACCAGCTGATTGGAGTAATCAAAACATACGTTTAAATTTTGGAGCTGTTGATTGGGAGGCCACAGTTTATATAAATGGAACAGCAGTGGGTTCACATCGTGGCGGTTTTGATGCATTTAGTTTTGACATAACCGATTTTGTTAACCGTGATGGTAATAATGAACTTGTTGTCTTTGTTTATGATCCGGGGAGCGATGAGGGAATTGCCGTAGGAAAACAGGAAAATTCACGTTTTAAAGAATCTCATCGGTATTCTTATTGCCCTAATAGCGGTATATGGCAAACAGTATGGTTGGAGCCTGTTCCAAAATTATCTATTCGCGATATTAAGTTAGTTGCTGATGTAGCCACTGAAGTCCTCACCGTAGTCGTCAATCCTTCTTCGTTTCAATCAAAAACAAAAATTGAAGTATCAGCTTTTGATAGTGGTAACGAAATAGCATCTTCAGAGGGGGTTATTAATGAACCCATTTATGTGACGCTGAAAAACCCAAAGTTGTGGAGCCCATCATCTCCATTCTTATATGATTTGAAAATTACTTTAACAGATAGTGCAGGCAAAGCAGATGTTGTAACAAGTTATTTTGGAATGCGTAGCGTAGGTATTAAGCCCTATAAAAATTTACAAAGAATAGTTTTAAATGGAGAATACTTTTTTATGATGGGCCCTTTAGACCAGGGTTATTGGCCTGATGGTATTTATACAGCGCCATCAGATGAAGCTTTGGCTTGGGATGTTGTCGGAGCAAAAGATTTGGGTTTCAATATGATTCGTAAGCATATTAAAGTTGAACCAGCCAGATGGTATTATTGGTGCGACAAAATGGGTCTCTTGGTTTGGCAGGATATGCCCTCAACCTTTAAAGTGCGTACAGAAGCCGAGAAAATCCAATGGGAATCTGAATTGCAACAAATGGTAAAGCAGCATTGGAACCATCCAAGTATTGTAAACTGGATCGTATTCAATGAACATTGGGGCATTTATGATGTGGAACGAATCACAAAAATGGTAATGGACTTAGACTCTACAAGGTTAGTTACAGGTAACACCGGCATTGATGCAGGTAAGCCCGATATAGATTATGAAGTGGGGCATATTAAAAGCAATCATCACTACCGACCTCCAACCATTCCTTTAGGTAGTAACAAAAGAGCTATTGTTAATGGTGAGTTTGGAGCAATTGGTTATAATATCAAAAATCATATTTGGGACATTGATGGCCCATGGGTACATTTTAATTACAAAAACAAAGATTCTGCTACTGCAGAATATGTACGTTTCTTTAAACAATTGCAAGGTTATGCAGCAGAAGGATTGAGTGCTGCAGTTTATACGCAATGGACAGATGTAGAAAATGAAATGAACGGATTCTATACGTACGATAGAAAAGTAATCAAGTTAGATAAAGATACAGTAAAAGAAATCAACAAAAGTCTATGGAGTAAAGATTGGATGAAAGAAAAATATCCATCGAATGAACCAACTAAATTAAAAGTAAATACAGGGGATGGATATTAATACAATTTGATAAATTAAAAAATAATAATTATAAAAAATAATGGGGCACTAAAATGGAAAAAATATCTTCAATCTTACTACTAAAAGTAAACGAGATTACTATTGAAATAGAATATTGTATCACTGTGTTATTTCACTTGCGTAAAACTCTTGTGAAGCTTTTTCGTTATTCATCACTCTCAATTTTATCATGTTGTTTTTTAATGATTTCATTTGCTCAAAAGAAAAACATTAATTCAAAACCTTATCCATATGGCAATCCTGTAATAAAACATATGTATACTGCCGATGCGTCGCCTCACGTGATGCCAGATGGAAGAATGTGGATGGTAACATCTGTGGACAGTGAAGATGAGGGAGGTTATCCAACCATGCACAGGTATCATACTTTTTCATCAGCTGACATGAAAACATGGAAAGATCATGGAGAAGTATTTAATATTGAGGATGTAATGCCTAAAGATGTGAAAAAGCAGGACTGGGCTTTATGGGCACCCGATATGGTTTACAGAAATGGAAAGTACTATTTATATTTTCCAATTTGGATTCATCACACTGATTCTGTAAGGTCTAATGGTAAAGAAGGAAGGGTAGTTACTTCTTACATAGGTGTTGCCGTAAGTGATGCTCCAGATAAACATTTCAAAGTATTAAAGTCCAAAATTGAGGGTACATCAGGTATTGACCCTGCTGTGTTTTCGGATGATGATGGTAGTGTGTATTTGTTGTGGGGGCATCATAAAATGGGAAAGCTCAAGGATAATATGATGGAACTGGAAACAAAGCCGGTTGAGTTAGATTTAGGCACAGAGCGGTTTATGGAAGCCATTTGGATGCACAAAAGAAACGGGAAGTATTATATTTCATATCATACCCGGTATGGTAATAAAATCGACAAAGAGAACCCTGATGACCCAATTCGTGACAAATCTGAAATTGCGTATTCATATGCTGATAATATTAATGGACCTTATCAATATGGAGGTATTGTAAATTATGAGTTAGGAGTTAACGTTAGTAACGGCCCCAAACTACCGGGTAAAAATATTGTACCGTGGAGGTTAACACAAAGCAATCATGTGGGTATTGCTGAGTTTCATGGCCATGATTATTTATTTTATCACACGTCTGCACTTTCGTCCTGGCGGCAAGATGAATTTAATAACATGGGTACATGGACGCAACGCTCCGTTTGCATAGACAAATTAACCTATAATGCAGATGGTAGTATTGTGCCTGTGCAGCAAACAATTGAGGGAGTTGAAGAAGTAATTATCAAGGAACCATTCAAAATTGAATTGCTGAAAAATCCGGTTGAATTAACTGTAAATAAAGCACTTATTTATCCAAATATTCCATTAGGAACAGGGTATTATTATTTTTCTGTCGAAGTAACAAACGTAACAGCGGCTTTTGTGTTACAGGTTAAGACAAAACAGGGGATATTACTGGCAACATTGCCTGTAAAAGAAAATGGTCGTATTGAAGTGAGTTTGAACAATGCCAAAGGGTTTCAGGATATCATGATTCTTCCTATTGGAAATATAGAAGGAGCTTCATTGAAATCGGCTTGTTTTTTTGCAGGTTCACCTTCCAATTAGATTAGCGTAATGAAAATAGTAATTGGTATCTTATTTGGTTTCATCTTCGGTGCTGCATACGGCCAGAATAATAAAGCAGCGCCAAATATTATCATCATTTTTACTGATGACCAAGGTTATAATGATCTAGGCTGCTATGGTTCACCCAATATAAAAACACCAAATCTGGACAGGATGGCGGCAAATGGGATGCGTTTTACCAATTTTTATGTAACATCATCTGTATGCAGCCCATCAAGGGCATCGCTGTTAACAGGAAGATTACCTGCAAGAAATGGCGTTGGTGGTGTGTTGGTACCTGGGCAAACGGGGTTAGCGCCATCTGAAATTACCATAGCGGAAATGCTCAAAGACAAAGGATACAAATCAGCATGTTATGGAAAGTGGCATTTGGGAGATAACAGAGAATACCTTCCAACACAGCAAGGCTTTGATGAATATTTTGGTATTCCATATAGTAATGATATGTATATCAGTAGCGGCCAACCATTTTCTGCTGCTATCCAATTTAATAATGATTATACAATTCAAAAAGCACAAGCAGAACAGTTATTTGTACAGCAAAATCTTAAAAACAGGTCAGTCATAACTAGATCTGATTTGAAAGATAAAGTACCATTGTTTCTTAATGATTCTATTATCGAATATCCTGCAAATCAGGCGACACTTTCACAACGTTATTTTGACAAAGCCATTCAGTTTATTAAAAATGCAAAAAAAGATCCTTTTTTCCTGTTCATCACTCCCGCCATGCCACACATTCCCCTATTTGCTTCAGAAAAATTTATAAATAAAAGCAAAGGTGGTTTGTATGGAGATGCTGTAGAAGAAATAGATTTTAATGTAGGCAGGCTTCTAGATTACCTCAGAAAGAATCAACTGGAAAAAAATACGTTGGTTATATTTACTTCAGACAACGGCCCCTGGCTGGAGAAAAAAGAAGATGCAGGATCTGCGTTGCCATTCCGTGGAGGCAAGTTCACAACTTACGAAGGGGGTGTAAGGATGCCTTGTATTGTACAATGGCCGGGTGTAATACCTGCCGGTAAGGTGAGTAACCAGCTGGTATCCTCTCTTGATATTTTTCCAACAATTGCAGGATATTCAAATGTGTCGCTGGCGGCTTCAGAAATAGACGGCTTTGATATGTCAAGTGTATTGGAGGACAAAGATGGTTCAAAAAGACAGTATATTCTATATAGTACAAATAAAGAAATTACAGGTATTCGGTTGGGAGATTGGAAGTATCTTGTAAGAAGCGGTGAACGAAATGCACCTGCAAACTCATCACCTGAATTATATAATTTAACAACGGATAAAAACGAATCCACAAGCCTTATTTTAGAGTATCCTGAAAAAGCCAAGGAATTGGCAGCATTGATTCAGAAATTGAAAAAAGGAATCAATTAATCAATGAAAAGATAGGCTATAAAAAAGTAAATATTATTGAAATGAAAAATACTAAACTTTTATTAGGATTTATATTTTCGAGTTTATATTTTAATTCTTCAGGGCAGCAAAAATCAAAGCTGCCTAATATTGTCTTCGTTTTCTCAGATGATTTAAGCTTCAGGGATTTGAGCTGCTATGGCCAAACAAACTATAAAACGCCCAATTTAGATGCACTGGCTTCCGTATCAACAAGGTTTACCCAGGCTTATACTGCTGCTCCCGAATGTGCACCATCAAGAGGCTGTATGCTTACAGGTATGCATCTTGGCAAAAGCCCTATCCGTAATAACTCGAGTGCACGGGGATTTGAATATTTGCCCGATAGTGCCTATACTTTTGCAGAGATGTTGAAGAAAGCCGGTTATACCAATGGCGTCATTGGTAAATGGGGTCTTGGTAATAAGAATACACCCGGATTTCCATTGAACCAGGGCTTCGATTATCATTATGGGTATCTGTCACATTTTGAAGCACATTCTTATTTCCCCTGGAAGATGTATGAGAATGGAAGAGATGTAGATTTGACAGGTAACCTCCAGTTCGATATGGAGTTTCTATATGCGAAGGAAGATAACCCTCTGGCATATGACTATGAAAGTATGTACAATAAAGAGGGAAAATTAATTAGGCCGGATCCAGCGACAAGGCAATATGCTTCGGATTTGTTTGATGAAAAAGCACTGAGTTTTATCGACAAGCAGTCGTCAAAACCTTTCATGTTATACTTCACAACGAATTTGCCCCATGGCCCTGCTATTGTGGATGATTTACGTGATTTAAAAAACAGCACAACAATGCCAATCCTATCAAGAGAATGGGGTGCTATGGTGCAACGGCTCGATGAATCAGTTGGTAAACTGATAGCTAAGTTGAAGCAAAAGAATCTCTATGATAATACCATCATCATTTTCGCTTCAGATAATGGCTACTCCATGCACAATACAAAAAAAGATACTGCAGGAAATGTAAGCTGGCCTGATGATGAAGGCCTGCATAACAAAGGTCCGTTTGATGGCGGTAAATTTTCAGCAAGAGAAGGTGGTATGCGTATCCCGTTTTTTATTCATTATCCAAAACAAACTGCCCCCAAAATAATTACACAACCTGTATGGTTACTTGATTTGTTTCCTACATTGGCCGAAGTTGCTCAACAACCCAAGCCTAATGATATCGATGGATATAGTTTGTTATCATTGCTTAATAATGAGCCTTCTGCTATTCCTTACAACAGGCCGTTTTATTTCTTTAAAAGCAATGAACAGTCGTTACGCATGGGATCATGGTTTGCAAGAAGAGATGCACCCGGTAAACCCTTGCAGTTATTTTTAATTGAAGAAGATATATCATGCGAAAGAAATTTGGCTGCTGCTTATCCTGAGGTGGTAAAGCAAATGGAAACCATCATTAAAAATAGCCATATCAATCATCCATGGTATTGGAATCCAGGTGAAACACAAGCAATTTTTAATGCGAAAAAGAAAAATGCAGCAGAAACAAATCAACTGATAGAAGAATACAGGCCCAATGGTATGAATCTTATGCCCTGGGAGAAGAAGTCTTTAAATGATAAATAAAATCCAGTTTAAACACTCTACACATATAATACCTGTCGCCCCTTTTAATCAGTTTGTACATTCAAGCAAAAGAAATGATTAAAAAGTTAGTTTGATTACTGGTATGGCTGGTAAATTGTAATCTTAACGTGTTATATGTCGAAACTTACTTTATCTGCAAGTATTCTTCTTTTTTTGGTGAGTTGCTTGTCCTCGAATATGCTAAGTAAGAAAGAAGGAAACACGCAGGAACTTTTCAATGGAAAGGATTTTACCGGCTGGGTTAAATACATTGGGGTTCCCCATAAATCATTACAACTCTCACTCCCCAAAGACAGCCTCGGCAACTATAAAAACCCCATTGGCAATGAGGATTTCTTGAAGGTATTTTCAGTAGTGCGTGAGGATGGTGAGCCTGCTATTTTTGTGAATGGTAAGGTATTTGGCACTATCACCAGTGAGGCTACTTATGAAAACTACCATATTACCCTCCAATACAAATGGGGTGAAAAAAAATTTGCTCCCCGTTTGCAATTGCCCAGAGATGCTGGGTTGCTTTATCATGCTGGTGATATGCCAATGCAAAACAGGGTTTGGCCATTGGCACAGGAATGCCAGATACAACAGGGGGACTGTGGAGATTACTGGAAAATTGATAAGTCGATGGCACACATACCTGCAGTATATAAGGACTCAAACTGGATTTACTCTGTCAATGCTGACTATGTATGGTTTGGTAATGAAGTGAAACGTCCACGCTGTATGAAGAGTCCGGATAATGAAAAACCACAAGGTGAGTGGAACACCGTTGAAGTCTACACATCCGGAGATAGTAGTGTACATGTAGTTAATGGTATAATAGTAATGCACTTGAAAGATCTATCGGTTTCTGATAGCGGAACCAAAAAACCTATGACCAAGGGAAGGATTGTTTTGCAAAGCGAAGGGGCTGAGTTGTATTACAGAAGAATTATACTAGAGCCGATAAAGCAACTACCAGCATCATTGCGAAGACTTTATAAGTAAACTTTTTATGTAAGAAACATTCAATATCATTTGTCTAATTGCAAATACATAATGAATCAACAAAATGGTCTACAATTATTAATTGGTATGATTCGAAATTTTATAACTGCTGATTTTATCAAAATGAAGTCTTTTTATCTGTTTATAATAATTTTCATGATTACGCTTCAGTTAATGGCTCAATCACACGATAAAGGCAACAGCTATTATCTTAATCCCATCATTCCCGGTAACTATGGTGATCCATCAATTGTTCGGGTAAAGAATGATTTTTACATGGCACATAGTCGTGGTGATGGGTTTATCATTTGGCACTCAACAAATCTTGTAAATTGGGAACCTGTAAACAGGGTTTTTCTTGAAGGTTACAACAGGGTATGGGCGGTAGATTTACAATATTTCAACGGTAAGTTTCATTTGTATTTACCTATTCAAAATTACCCTGGAAAAATCGATAGTATAAAAGGGTTTAGCAATTTTGTTGTAACTGCAACCGAACCTGCAGGTAAATGGAGTGACCCTGTAAAAATTGATATACCTGTTCCCAAAAATGTTGCTCATTGGGGTGCCATTGACCCTGGCTTTATTCACAGCAACGAGGGTAAAAATTATTTATACCTCAGTGCAGGTTGGGTCATTGAGTTAGATGCAACGGGAACAAAAGCAATAGGTGAAGTCAAAAAAGTGTATGATGGATGGCAATATCCGCAGGAATGGAATGTGCAGTGTAAATGTTTGGAAAGCCCTAAGTTGTTCTTTAAAGACGGGTATTATTACATGGTTTCTGCACAAGGCGGCACCAATGGCCCATCCACTGCACACATGAATGTGGTGGCAAGAAGCAGATCAGCCATTGGCCCTTGGGAAAACAGTCCTTACAATCCCATTACACATACTTACAGTGAAGAAGAAACATGGTGGCATCAGGGGCATGGAACCATCTTTGATGCACCAGACTGCAGTTGGTGGATGGTTTACCACGCGCGATTAAAAAACTTTACGGGGCTTGGTCGTTCAACTTTGCTTATGCCAGTGGATTGGACGAAGGACGGATGGCCAGTAGTTAAAAGTGGTATTCCTTCTTCTACATTTATTGCCAACCCAAAGTTTGGCGATAAATCTGGGAATGTCATGGCGATAAAAGAAGATTTTACTGCCACCGCATTACACCCGTTCTGGAATTATGATTATTCAAAAAGGAATCTGATTAAAACTGGTAATGGTCGTCTGCAATTACTTGCAGGCGGATCAAATCATAAAGATGGCACACAAGTAACCATTGGAGCTATTCATAAAAGTTTTGAAGTAACGATTGAAATACAAATGCCTTCAACCGGTGCAAAAGCTGGCATTGCTTTAGAGAATGATGGTGTAGTCTATGATGGTGTAATGGCAACATTTACGGAGGGGCCGGACTGGCGTATGAATGAAGCAGAAAAATATCCTGCCGAAAAAGGCCATGTGTATTTTAAAATAAAAAACATAAGGAAAGATATCTCTCTTTTTTACAGTAATGACGGAGTTAGTTGGATTTCATTTGGTAAAGGGTTAAGGCTAGAAGACAGTTATAAAATAAAATTATTTGCAGCGGGAAAAGGAACAGTGGTATTTAAAAACTTTCATTACTCAGGATTTGAATAAGTTATAATAGAATGAAAAAACGAAAATTATATTTTTTGCTGACGATGTTGTTGCCAATGTTAGGTATGTCGCAGCAAAACGTATTTATATATACCAACCCCATTTCCAATGGTATTGATACCAATGGTATCAGAGATTGCCAGGTATTGAAAGATGGTGATTGGTGGTATATGACGGGTACATCGTATCCGCATTGGGAAAGGGAAGAAACAAATAGAAAACTGAATAAAGGTGTTGTATTGTATCGTTCTAAAAATATTATTGAGTGGGAGTTTGTACAATATATCATTGAACGGGGAGATAGCAGTAAATGGTATTATCGTCGCTTTTGGGCGCCGGAGATTCAAAAAATAAAAGGAAAGTATTACGCTACTTTTAATTGCAGCAATCCTAAAGCAGGATTTCTGGGGCAGCACATTGGTTATGCAGTGGCTGATAAAATAGAAGGTCCTTATACCATTATTACGGAAGAAAAACCATTAGCTAATGGAAACGACCTTACATTTTTTGAAGATACAGATGGCAAAGTATATGCTTTCTGGAATCGTGGGCGTGAATTTGGAATCGGGTTTGCCGAAATTGACTTGCTGAATGGAGTCTTTAAGACCACACCTCAATCAGCTATTCAACCTGCAGCAGTTGAGTTTGATATTGACATAAATGGTGATACACTAAAAACGCCTAATAACGATGGTCGCCTCATAAACAAGGTAAAAAAGTATCATGCATGGGATGCTATTGGCATTGAAGGCGCTTATGTAATTAAGCGTAACAATATCTATTATCTTTTTTATTCTAGCTGGACAAGAGGTTATGAAATTGGTTATGCTACTTCAATATCAGTAAAGGGTCCATGGAAAAAGTATGAGGGAAATCCTTTTTACGGCGCACAAAATAGAAGTACTTGTGAAAGAAACGGATTACTGTATACAGGTGATGAAAAAAGTCCTTTTAATCAAGTAGGGCATAATCAAATATTTACTGGGCCTGATGGAAGAATCTGGCTGAGCTGTCATGGAATACTAAAGACTAACGAGGGAAAGCAGCCTAAACCTTTTTTAGTGATAGATCCACTTGACTTTACTTCTGAAGGAAATATTAAGCAATTAAAGCCAAGTTTTATTACTCAAAACATACACATTCAATGAAAATAAAGTCGAAGTTTATTGTGATGAAAAAGAAAGTATAGTCGTTTATGCTAACGCCAACAATATTGATGTATCTAAATGTTCTAATAGAAAACAAAGGGTATGATAAAAAAAGTATGTTTCATAATTATTGTCAATTGTGCCATATTCCATGCACAAGCGCAAATGAAAGTTATTAACGATTCATTTATAAATGCATTACCGCCTAACATAAAGCAAATAACCACATTTGGTGAACGGCCCGATTGGAGCCTTGAGGGAAAACGAATAGCTTTTATGGAAAAAACCTTTGGTGATGCATTTGAAGTAGAAGTATCCTCAGGTAAACTGAAACCATTAACTCATCATTTCTTTCATAATGGATTTATACGAGTGATGTACCTGGCCAATGGCGATTATCTGCTCATTGGTTCAAAAGACTTTGACCCTAAGAATCCATGGAAAAGTAGAAATCCTGCAAATGCAGAATTATGGGTGCTTAAAAAAGATTTGTCTTCACCTCCCCATCCACTTAATGTTAAAATAAAAGAGGGCGCCGCTCCATCAAGAACTAAATTGAAAGTTAGTTGGGGTGTAGATGATATTTATACAGGTGATATTACTTATGAAAATGGAACACCAAGGTTAGTAAATATTGATACGGTAGTAAGGTCAAATGATTTACCATTAGCGTTTAAAGGTTGGCGCTTAGAAACACAAAATTTTCGTCCGCCATCAGAGAATGAATTATTGTTTAATGCCCATTTCCCATCTGTTGAATACGAAGCCGAAGTAATGGGAATAGATTTGAAAACAAGAAAAATAGTCAATTATACCAACAGACCTGATAGATACGATGAACCAGAAGGCGTTTTTCCTGATGGTAAATACATGATGGTAGAAAGTACACGGCATTATCCTAAAAGGGATAGTGGAAGAACAACTTGGGATTATATAGATTTATATAAACTGTCTTTGGATGGCAGCGGAAATATGGAACGCATTACTTTTTTTAATGCAGAAAAAAAATATAAAGCTACCAACCCTGTGGTTAGTGATGATGGTAGGTTTATGGCTTTCCAATATTCTGTTGTGGGAGAAACAACAGGCATAGGTCATGGAATTTTGATTCTTGATTTTGCCATAGCGGAAAACATAAAAAAATGAAGAGTCTCATTGCCATATTATTAGCTTTTGCATTACAATTTAGTAGTGGATATTGTCAAAGATATGAACCCTGGAAAATTATTTTCAATGGCCATTCCTTAAAAGGGTGGATGACTATTGGAAGTAAAGGAAGGGTATTCGTACAAGACAGTGCTATTGTATGCCATATGACAGCAAATACATCAGTACACACATTTGCAAGTACTAAAAAGAAGTATAAAGACTTTATTTTGGAAATGGATTTTAAAAGAGATATACCATTTAATTCAGGAATACTTTTTAGGGCTGTTCATGCTCCAGATACTGCATCAGTAAATTTATATGGGTATCAAGTAAAAATCGACCCAAGTGAGAAACGTAAATGGACAGGTGGTATTTTTGATGATTTTGGTAAAACATGGTCATGGATATATGATTTGAGCAAAGATGTCCGTGCACAAAATGCCAACCGCGCTGATGAATGGAATCATATCCGCATTGAAATGATAGGCAATCACATCAAAGTTTGGTTGAATGATATTCCAACAGTAAACCTGCTTAACGATAAATATAAAGACGCAGGCTACATTGCCTTTAAGATGCACTCATTAGGTGATAAGCCTGAACAGCAAGTATGGAAAGCACAGTTTAAAAACATCTGCATTTTAACTAAGAATATAGAAAAATATTCAAAAGAAATAGATTTGCCATTAAAGAAACAAACAAATATTAATACCCTTAATAAATAAAAACCTGAATTATATATCAACATCAATAAGAGTAGAAATTAGGACTATTACATATCGTTTTGTTCGCGCTTTGTAAACGTCCCAAATAAAAGATTCAGGTTTATTTCACAAACCAATATGAACAGTAAAAAGTATAATATGAGTCATAACAGTTATATCCGACTATTCCAATCAAAGTATGCCTCCGTATCCAAATTGGTTCTAGCAATATTTTGTGTAATAGCATTTACATCTTTATCCTTTGAACAAAAAAAATCAAGTAAACAAAAACCGCCAAACATTTTGTTTTTAATTGCTGATGATGCAGGTATAGATTTTAGTGCTTATGGTAGCAGCTATGTCAATACTCCAGCTTTCGACAGGGTAGCAAAAGAGGGCATTCTCTTTAATAAAGCGTATACACCCAATGCAAAATGTGCACCGAGCCGCAGTTGTATTTTAACTGGAAGAAACAGTTGGCAGTTGGAAGCAGCGGCCAATCACTGGATTTATTTCCCCCCACAGTTTAAAACATTTCCTGAAGTATTAATAGAAAATGGATATGAATCAGGTTACACAGGAAAAGGATACCAACCGGGCTTTGCTCTAACACATGACGGAAAAAAAAGGGATTTATTGATTAAAAGCTACGATACGTTTAGACTACAGCCACCAACAAAAGAAATAAGCCGCATTGATTACGCCTCAAATTTTAAATATTTCCATCAGGCAAACGATCAAAATAAGCCATGGTTTTTCTGGGTAGGATTTAATGAACCGCACCGTGCATATGAATATGGAACGGGTACATCTGTTGGGAAAAAGAACCCTGCAAGTATTAAAAAAGTACCCGGTTACTTTCCTGACACTGATACCGTACGAAATGATTTACTCGACTATGCTTTTGAGATTGAGTATATGGATAAGCAAGTGCAAAAGATTCTTGATTACCTGGCTGCAAGCGGTGAGTTGGACAACACAATTATTGTTTACACCAGCGACCATGGAATGCCTTTTCCAAGGGTCAAAGGAAATCAATATGAAAATTCCAACCATCTTCCCATGGCTGTAATGTGGAAGAACGGCATCAAAACTACCGGTAGAAAAGTTGATGATTATATCAGTTTTATTGATTTGGCACCCACATTTTTACAGGCAGCAGGAATTACACCAACGCAAAGCGGTATGCATCCCTTTGCAGGAAATTCATTGTTCACAATTTTTAATAGCAATAAAAACGGACAGGTAGAAACTGCCAGAAACTTTGTGTTGGTTGGTCAGGAGAGACATGATATCGGTCGTCCCAACGATTGGGGATATCCTATTCGTGGTTTGCATAAAAGTGGCATGTTGTATCTAATCAATTACGAACCAGACAGATGGCCTGCATGTAATCCTGAAACGGGATACTTAAATACTGATGGTGGCGCAACTAAAACATTTATCCTAAATCAACGAAGGCGTGGAGTGGAAAAAAAATTCTGGAGACTATGTTTTGGGCATCGGGTAGCGGTAGAACTTTATGATATTAGAAAAGACCCAGACTGTATCATCAATCTTGCAGGAAAACCATCATATAAATTAATAGAAGAATCTATGAAGGTTGAATTGCTTAGTAAGCTTAAATCAGAAGGTGACTACCGTATGTTTGGTTATGGCCATATTTATGAAAAATTTCCAGGCGCTGTTTATAATAATTTTTATGAACGTTTCATGAAAGGTGAGTCCTTAAAATTTAACTGGATTAATAAATCAGACATTGAAAAATTACCTTTTGATGATTATTAATATTTTCAATACAAATCAAGATAAAAAATGGTAAAATAGAAACAATAGCTCTATTTTAAATCCAATATTTTCCGTTATGATAAAGTCATTTAAATTTTTATTTTTGATAGGATTTTGTGCCAATTCATTTTCTATATGTGCCCAGGTAATAACCTATTCTGCACCATCTCAAATGCCTGTCTCAAAGGAGTATGAAATATCTATTACACAAAATGGCAGATCAGTAAAAAGCCTTGTTCTTGTAAGCGATGCACAGTTTCCAGAAAAGAACAGAAGTAAAAATACTGCTTATTCTATTTTTTCATTCGAAGGAACAATTACTGTTACAGTTACAAAGTTAGATACCGCCTTTGCTCATTGCAAGGTACTTCCATCATCCTACAAAATTCCGGTATTGAAAAAAGGCAATTCAGTTTCTTTTACCTTAGATAAACCACGAAATATTGCAGTTGAGTTTGACGGTTCTCAGAAATATCCACTACTCATATTTGCAAATCCGTTGGAAAAAAATGTACCAAAACAAACGGATCATAATGTATTGTATTATGGCTCCGGCTATCATGATAAAGAGGACACTGTATTTTTAAAAGCCAATCAAACACTCTACATAGCAGGCGGCGCTGTTCTCAGTGCACATATTGTTGGCCAAAATGCACACAATGCAAAAATTGTTGGCAGAGGAATTATAAGTGGCAGAAGATTTGGTCATACACATGGTAAATTGATTCATTTTCCGGGCAATCAATCAACCGATTTATATTTTGAAGGATTTACGATGGTAGATGCGCCAGGCTATTATATAACAACTGGCGGAAAACGATCCCATGCTAAAAATGTAAAAGGATTGGGTTGGTGGTTTAATACAGATGGTTTTTCGTTTGGTGAAGATGGATTAACCGAAGATTGTTTTTTGAAATGTAACGATGATGCCATTAAACTTTACAGGAGTGGCAACAAAGTGTATCGTACTACTATTTGGCAAATGGAAAACGGTGCGCCCTTTCAGATAAGTTGGAATATGAATTCTAATAATAGTGGTTTTATTGTGAAGGATTGTGATGTTATACACTGCGACCATAAATGGGACAATCCTAATGAAGCGGTGTTTGATGCGATTCATGGTGGCAGCGGTCACATGAGTAACTATTTGTTTGAAGATATAAGAGTGGAAAATAGCGACTGGAAATTGGTCAGTCTACAAATAATGAGGAACCGCTGGGCCAAAGCAGATACATTGGGAAGAATTTCAAATATTACATTTCGAAATATCAGTGTTACTACTTCTGACGGGAATCCTATGAAACGATTAAGTGTTTTAAATGGATTTGATTCCATGAGTGCTATTAATAACATAACGTTTGAAAACGTAAGTATTAACGGAATGTATTTACAAAATGCTGAAGAGGGCAGGGTAACTATAAATGACAGTTCTGTTAAAAATATACAGTTTATTGTTTCGAAAAGAGACCACTCATTTTCAATGGATCACCATCTAACCAGAAAATGGATCAATCCCATCCGCAATGGCCTAAATTCATACGGTCAAAAAGATTTTCATATTTACCAGGAGAATGGGTATTATTATTTAGTTGCAACAGAATACACCAATACTTATTGGCCTAAAAGAGGAGTAATGCTTTATAAGTCAACTGATATGGTCAATTGGCAGGAAGAGAAACTACTCATCAATCGTTATAGTTTACCTGACTCAGTATGGTATAAAGATATATGGTCCGCACCTGAACTGCATAAAATTAACGGAAGCTATATTCTCACTTTTAATTGTGGTAATAACTTGTTACGTCCTTATAAAAAATTAGGATTTGGATATGCTGTTGCAGATAATATTACAGGCCCTTATCGTATCATGACAAAGGATAAACCACTGTTTGAGGGGTACAATACCTCTTTGTTCGCAGAAGGTGATTCTGTTTATTTGTATTATGATATGGATGGCATTTTTTATTGTACGACGTTAAATACCGTAAAAACAACAATTCATCATCCACCTATTGAAATGTTAGGACCAACTGCACTTAAGGAAAAATACAAATACCTTGATGCACCATTTGTTTTTAAAAATGACAAATATTATTTTTTACTCCTAACGCAGTTTCAAGCAGGTTATATTGAACGTATCAGCTATATGATAGCGGACACACCTATTGGTCCATGGCGTTTTGTACAAGAAAAGCCACTCTATATTTTTTTGGAAGCTGAAGCGAATGAAAAATTACAAATGCCTTATCCTAAAGCCAATGCATTTGCTCCACCTACGCAGGTAATATTTAGCCATTCGATTTTTAAAGGGAGAGATGGCAATTTATTTATGGCATATCATAGCTCAGAAAAATATGCAGAGCCTTATTTGTGTATTGAGCCAATAGAGATAAAAGAGAATCAGATATACATACCAACTGCTAAGGCAACAACTCAGTACATCAAATGAAACAATTGTTCGCTGCCATATTGCTATTTTGTCAATTAAACAGCTTTGCTGAAGTGATTACTTATGAACCTACCGACAATATGAAGGCGGGTAATTCATACATTCATCAATCTACAAATTATAAAGTTGAAATTATTCAGCAAGGAAAAGTTTATCCTGTTTTTGTGTATAATATGAATGCGTTACATTATACTAACAACTGTAAAACCACGGCATGGACTAATTTTTCATTTAGCGGAGAAATAACAGTCCGTATTTATAACCTAACCCCGCATAGAAATCCTTTAAATATTTTACCCAAAAGCAATGGACTTAAAGCAACTGAAAAAGACAATATTTCAGAATTTGTAATTACAAGCCCCGGTCAATTGTCAGTTGAATACCAAACCGGCATCCGTATTGAACATCCATTACTCATATTTGCCAATCCTGTGGAGAGAAATATTCCTTCCGCTTCTGATACTTCAGTTATTTATTTTGGACCAGGAATACATCTTATAGGGGAAAAATTTATAATTCCCACCGGAAAGAAAGTGTACTTGCATGGTAGTGCTTATGTAAAAGGACAGTTTTATTCAGAAAATATTGATAATGTTGAAATATTTGGCAGAGGCATCATGAGTGGAGAAGACTATGCAGCAAGAACAGCTGACCATATGATTCACTTCAGAAATGTAAGCAATGTGAAAATCGAAGGGATTACTATTATACATGCGCCACGGTTTATGATAACATTAAGCGGAAAAAAGCATCATATTGATAATGTAAAAATGATGGGTTGGTGGTTTAGCACAGATGGTATCTCTGCAGGAGAAGAAACGCTTATTGAAAATTGTTTTTTCAAGGTCAATGATGATGCCATTAAACTGTATCAAAACAAAACCGAAGTCAAGAATTGTGTTATCTGGCAAATGGAAAACGGGGCACCTTTTCAGCTGGGCTGGAACGGTAATAATGATTATAACAATTGTTATGTACATGATATTGAAGTGATACGGGTAGAACATGAATGGGATAATGAAAATGAAGCGGTCATTTGTGCCATACATGGCGGTAAAGGCCATAAATCAAAGTTTCTATTTGAGAATATTAGAATAGATAATTCTAAGTGGAGGATTTTTCATTTGGTAACAAAGCCAAACAGATGGGGTCAATGGAATAAAGAAAGTGGAAGTATGAGTGATATGATTTTTCGAAATATTGAAATGTATGACGAACAGAGAATACCAAGTTTGGTAATGGGGCATGATGATAAGCACCCGGTTTATAATATGAAATTCGAAAATATCATTATAAAAGGACAAAAAACAAAAGGTGAACGGGATTATTTTATTATTGATAAGGAAACGACATGGGGTATTGAATTCAAGTAATTATTTACTGAATAGCTTTTATAAACATACAAACGCGTGACACAACTGCATTTAAATAGTACTACAATAGCTGGTAACATAATTATTTTATTACTTACCATAAGCGTTGTACAAGCACAGAATAATGTTTCTTTTGTATCGGCGTATGGGTTTGACAGCTGTATAGCATTAAGGAATAATAATATCGAAGTTATACTTGAGCCCAATTCGGGTGGCAGGGTAATTCGTTATGCATTAAATGGTGTAAACGTGTTGTATGAAAATACAACACAAAATGGATGGATTAGTACAGCTTCCATGCCACGTAGTAAAGGACATTTAGCAGGAGGTCGATTTGATATAGGCCCATCACGGATCAAACCCAATACTGATTTGTTTTTCTTTGGTAAGTGGAAAGCTGAAATCACCAGTCAATCATCGGCAAAATTAACAAGCCAAACCGATTCAATTACCGGAATATTTTTGATTCGGGAGTTTGAGCTTGATAAAAGAACAAGTAAGCTACATTTCAGGCAAACAATTGTTAATTCAGGAAGAATACTATTATACGCATCTTTTTGGTCAAGAACTTTTGCCACAGGCAACGGCATTTGTATTATGCCAGTTCCTGAAACAAGCCGTTTCCCTAATAAATATATCATGTTTATGAATCGCGATACGATTAATATGTCTCCATTAGATTCAAATATTCTTCAAAAAGATGGTTATTTGATCATTAAAGGGCCACCGCAAAAGCCAAAGCTGGAAATTGATGTTTCTGACGCGGGTTGGATTGCTTATGCGGCAACTGCCAATTTGTTATTTGTAAAGAAGTTCAAGGTATATAACAACAAAAGATACGGAGAGGTAAGTGCTGCCAATACCTCTGTGTGGTATAATGGTATCCATATGACGGAAATTGAACCAATAGGTCCGCTGGAAGTTATTATGCCCAGGAAAAAGAAGTTGTTTACTGAAGAATGGTTTCTGGTATCGTATCCTTTTCCTTCTGATAGAAAAATAAAGCCACTACAAATTCAACATCTTGTGGAAAATCTAAAATAAAAAATATGCTACGTTTACTCTTATTTTTTCTTGCTGATAACACAATTGAATCACAGCTGTTAAGTATTTAACAACTGATAACAATGGTGGATGAAAACTGATTTATCATGGAAAAATTCCAAAATAATACTGAGATAGATATTGAACTGACTCTAAAAGACCGATAGTATGAACAAGTATATTTTTGCCTTATTATTGACATTCCCATTTAGTCTGTATACATCAGCACAACAATCTGCCTATTTCAAGCGGTCCCAAATTTATATTCGAGATCCATTTATTTTAGTTGATGAAATTTCAAAAACGTACTACATGTACTCATCCTCTTATGGCTATAAGGGAATGCCCTCCAAGAGAATGGGTGTAACAGTATACAAAAGTAAAGACCTTGAAAACTGGCAAGGTCCTTATAAAGTATTTGAAACTGGTAATGGTTTTTGGGCAGATACAAGCCATGGTTGCTGGGCGCCTGAGGTACATAAATACAATGGTAATTATTATTTGTTTGTAACATTTACCAATGCTAAAATAAAAGTACCTCATCAATTGACAAACAGAGCGGACAGTTTAGTTTACAGACGAGCCACTGCCATTCTTAAAAGCAGTACACCAGAAGGACCTTTTATTCCTATAAGCAGTAAATCTGAAACACCGCCCGATTGGATGGCTTTAGATGGAACTTTAATCATTGAAGATGGCCAACCATTCATGGTTTTTTGTAGAGAGTGGATTCAGGTAAACGATGGCACACTCGAATTAGTTCCTTTAAATAATGATTTATCAGAAATGTTGGGTAAACCATCAACATTATTTAAGGCCACTGAAGCACCTTGGGTTACACGTTTAAATATACATGGAGGAGGTTTTGTTACCGATGGACCAACATTTCATAAAAATAAAAACGGACAATTGCTCATGCTCTGGAGCAGTTTTTCAAAAAATGGTTATGTAGTGGGACAGTCGGCTTCTGTATCAGGAAAATTAAAAGGTCCCTGGCAGCAAATAGATAAATTAGTATTTGATGGTGATGGTGGGCATCCTTCTTTATTTACAACATTTGATGGAAAACTAATGATGGGCATTCATCAACCCAATAAAGGTAATATTCGTTGTCATTTATTTGAAATGGAAGAAAGCATCACTGGTTTACTGCAGATAAAAAAAGAAAAACCTATGGACTATAGGTCATTCACACAACAAACTGAAGCAGATTTAGAGGTGGAAGCAGAAGATTATGCTGAACTTTTGAAGCAGGAGAAACGTCAATGGGAAATACGTAAAGACACATCTGCTTCCGCTGGTAAATATATTTTTATTACGCCTGATACAAGAGTTTCCCACGACGATAGTTTACACAATGGAGTAAATTTTTCAAACAAGCCTGGTGAAATATGCTTAGTTACTTACAATGTTAATTTTAAAACACCTGGCAGGTATTATGTATGGGTAAGGGCAATGAGTACAGGCACCGAGGATAATAGCGTACATGTGGGTCTTAATGGTGATTGGCCGGAAACGGGAGCAAGAATGCAATGGTGCCAGGGTAAACATAAATGGTGGTGGGAAAGCAACCAACGTACACAAAAAGAACATTGTGGAGTGCCGTATCAAATTTATGTGGATATTGAAAAACCTGGTTTTCACACTATCCAATTTTCAATGAGGGAAGATGGATTTAAAATGGATAAAATTTTATTAACCCTCAATCGGGATTTTAAACCCAATAATGATAATAATTAAGAAATGATTGTCATTATGAGGTAATAATAAACCCAATAATTCTGCTTCTTATTAATGTGCTAAGCTTTACCAAGTTTAGCTGTATGGATAGTTAATCAGTAAAACTGAATTTTAAACCATAGGGGATATTTATTAAAATAATATTCACGCACAAGATTAAACTAAATTATCATCTATGACAGATACAATTGAAATAATAAAATGATATATTAATCTTCGATTGTTGTTTGGGAATTGAAATAGAATTTAAAGTCGTCCCATTTATCTATTATATAGAAGCTAAATTAAATTAAGGTTTCTGGCTTAACATATTCAGTAATGACATTTTACTTAAATAATGAATTATAAAGCAATAACCTGGGATGTTGAAGCATCTTACTGTTAACAATATTTGTAATAATTGCAGAAGTATTTAATGGAGTATTTCTCTCATTCACTGATTACCATATCTCTATATGATATTCGGTTTTTTCAAAAGTTATTATGAAGAAATACTGCCTAAAATGATCAAAGAGCTGTTTAATTACTCTTAAAATTAGGATTATTATGTGTTTATTAAAGAATGTTTTGACCTTGATGTTTACAGCATTATTTTTTCCGGTTTTTGCCCAAAAAAACTCTCCCGACGTCGCCCCTAAGCCACCCATGGGCTGGAACAGTTATAATGCGTTTGGTGCTACGGTTACGGAAGCAGAGGTACGTGAAAACGCAGAGTACATTGCAAAAAATCTAAAAAAGTATGGCTGGAATTATGTTGTAATTGATTTTTGCTGGTGGTATCCACATCCACCGGGTGGAGGGCAAAGTAACCCGCCTCAATTTGCCAATAAGTTTGATGGTTCGTTGGTTCCTTATTTCGAAATGGATGAGTTTGGGCGCTTACATCCAGATGTACGCCGCTTTCCTTCCTCTGCAGGTGGTAAGGGCTTTAAACCACTGGCTGATTATATTCATTCTCTTGGTTTAAAATTTGGTATTCATGTAATGCGGGGTATACCAAGGCAAGCTGTTTGGTACAATACGCCTGTAATGGGTGCAGATGGAATAAAAGCAAAGGACATTGTTGATACAACATCTGTTTGCCCCTGGTTAAATAATATGTGGGGAGTAAATATGAGTAAGCCTGGAGCGCAACAGTGGTATAACTCTATTTTGAAACAATATGACAGTTGGGGAGTGGACTATATCAAATTAGATGATACAGATTTAAATGACAAATATCCTTACAGAAAAGAGGAAGTAGCTGCTTTTCATAAAGCTATTCAATCATTAAAGAATCCTATAACACTCAGTTTGAGTCTGAATATGAAGTTTACAAACAGAGATCATGCAGCAGAAAACAGTGAATTATGGAGGGTAAGTCATGATTTTTGGGATGAATTCAAGCAATTAAAGGAACAATTTTCAATTCTTGCCCAATGGGCTCCTTATTCTGGCCCAGGTAATTGGCCCGATGCTGATATGTTACAAATAGGCGCCATTGCTAAACGAGGTCCTGTAGGAAAACCGCGTCGTTCTGGTTTTACACCAGAAGAAGCCAGAACCCATATTACACTCTGGAGTATTTTTCGAAGTCCATTAATGATGGGTGGTAACCTCCCTGAGAATTTGGCATTAGAAACTGAGCTAATGACTAATGCAGAAATTATTGACATTAATCAAAACAGCAAAAATAGCCGCCAAGTATTTAGAAAAGATGAGATGGTTTGCTGGGCTTCAGAATCTTTAAACGGTAAATTTGTGAATGTTGCTTTATTTAATCTAAATGATACAGAAAAGAAAATTACTGTTTTACTAAGTGAACTTGGTCTTGAAGGAAATTATGTTGTCAGGGATGCTTGGAAAAAAGCCAGCATTGGAAAAGCCAATAAAGATATAAATTACAGCATAGCGCCTCATGCAAGTATAATGCTTCGTTTAATTAAAGAATAAATCATTATCTGACAATAACCGTATATGAATAAGTCAATTTTAAGCACTTTAATCCTCTTTGTATTTTTTCATCAATGTCTTCTTGCGCAAAAGAAATTGCACCCAAGAAAAACAGAAGTAACCATAGTAGGTGATGAGTTTTATATCAATGGCAATCCAACTTTTAAAGGCCGAATCTATAACGGAATTAAGGTACAAGGGTTATTGCCCAACAGCCGAATGGTACAGGGAATTTTCGACGACTTAAATGACAGTACAAGAAATCTTTGGGCATATCCTGATACAAAAAAATGGGATGCAGAGAGAAATGTTAATGAATTTGTGAATGCCATGCCCGAATGGAAAAGCAATGGTTTACTCGCATTTACAGTTAATTTACAGGGTGGAAGTCCTTACGGATATTCAAACAAACAACCTTGGTATAACTCAGCTATTGACAGTACTGGCGGGTTGCGTAAAGAGTATATGCAAAGATTACGTAAGATTTTAAACAAGGCAGATGATTTAGGTATGATTTGTATCTTAGGTATATTTTATTTTGGTCAAGATGAGCGTGTGAATGATGAGTTAGCAGTAAAGAAAGCTGTAAGACAAACTATAAACTGGCTTCATAGAGAAAATTATAAAAACGTAATTATTGAGATAAATAACGAATGTAATTTCAATGGATATAAACATGATATTTTAAAGCCATCACGTGTTCATGAGCTTATTGAAATGGTGCATAATTTAAAAAGCGAAAATGGACATCGTTATCTTGTAACCACAAGTTACCAGGGAAAAAATAGACCAACTAAACAAGTGATTGATGCCTCGGACTTTTTGCTAGTGCATGGGAACGGAATTAGCAATCAGGATACATTGGTTGCTTACTATAATGATTTTAAAAAATTGATAGGAGAAAAGAAAATGCCTATTGTTAATAATGAAGATGACCATTTTAATTTTGATAAGCCACAAAATAATATGCTTACTTCTTTCCAAAACTATATAAGCTGGGGTTATTTTGATTTCAGAAAAAAGGATGAGCCATTTGAAACAGGCTTCCAAAGTATGCCTGCAAGTTGGAAAATTGACACTGAAAGAAAAAAGCAATTTTTTGATCTTCTAAAGAAAATCACAGGGTTTTAGATTTCACTACATTTGGCTATCAAATTACCATATATACAAGCCAGCTGTCCTGCTCTGGGCTACCCCTTGATGCTGAACGGCTGGCTTGTTTTATCCTCGTAAAGAAAATCAGATGACGTCTGGCAAAAGATAAGGTGCCCTGTAATCCCTGCTCAGCATGGCATTGGCTTCATTCTCGCCTTCGCCAATGAACCTTTCGGCCACTGGGTCGAACTCCAGTTGACGACCAAGACGATAAGAGATATTGCCCAGATGTGCCAGTGAGGAGGAAAGGTGCCCGGTCTGAACTGGTCCGTTTTGGATGCTCATGTCCCTTGCGCGGATGGCATCAAACCAGTTTTGGAAATGCAGGCCCAGTTCACCGCCTTCAGAACGGCTTGGTCCCTTCTCCCTTTTTTCACCAAGGTAGGTTTCATAGGTATTGTATCCCTTGACCACCATATAACCCTTCTCGCCATAAAATATATTACCCACACCGGCACCATCTTCCAGGTTGGTGTTCCAGTGACGGACTTCAAACTGAATGATCTTTTTTTGTTTGGGATAATGGTAGATGGAAGTTTGCACTTCAGGCACTTCCTTGCAATCGTCCCAGAGGAACTTTCCACCCATGGAAGTGATGCGCTCCGGAAGCTGGTCTACGCCCAATCCCCACATACAGAGGTCTGTTTCGTGGATGCCCTGGTTGCCCACATCGCCATTGCCATAGTTCCAATGCCAATGCCAGTTGTAATGAACAAGGTTTTTGCTGAAAGGACGCATCGGCGCTGGTCCGCACCAAAGGTCGTAGTTCAATCCCGCAGGAATTGGAGAGATGCCCTTGTTGCCAATGTCTGGCCTTCTGCGGTACACCAGTCCTCGCGACATGTAAACCCTTCCGATCAATCCTTCTTCGAGGTGTTTCACCGCTTCGCGGATGGCCACCGAGCTGCGCAACTGCACACCGTGTTGAACAATGCGGTTGTATTTATAGGCCGCTTCGATCATCTTCTTACCCTCGTGAATATTGTGTGTGGCAGGCTTTTCCACGTAAACGTCTTTCCCTGCCTGGCAGGCCCAGATGGTTTGCAATGCATGCCAGTGGTTGGGTGTGGCCAGGGTAACAGCATCAATATTTTTGTCTTCGTAAATTTTCCTGAAGTCCTGCTCTATGGCCACTTTCTTGCCATATTTCTTTTCAAAATCGGCGGCAGCAACCTTTAAAAGGTTCATGTCCGGATCGCAGAGTGCAACCACTTCAACATTTGATTTTGATGCCAGGTCCATGATTTCCTCCACATGGGTTTTGCCCCTGCCATTGATGCCCAATACCGCAATGCGGATGCGGTCGTTGGCTCCGAGGATACGGGAGTTGCTGGATGCCGAGGAGGTTGATTCAGCCATTGCGAATGCGGATGGGGCAATGGCAGCGACTGCAGCCTTGCCTGCGGCAGACCTGATAAAAGATCTCCTTGAGTTGTTGGATGATTGTTGCATTTCTAAATTTAAGACAAAAACCAATCGAATGTCTCATTTCAAATTATCTTGAATTGCGTAAATTCATCCAATGAAAAAATTACTTGCATCATTTATTTTATTAATGGCTGTCGTGTCAACGCAGGCTCAGGATCCCAAATTGAAAAAAATATTCAACGGAAAAAACCTGAAAGGATGGGTAGAGCCCGCCAACAATGTATGGTGGACAGTAAACGATGGAGTGCTTTTTGTGAAGAGCACTGCTGAAAAAAAAGGCAGCATTTTGTGGACAGAAAACAAGTATGAAAATTTCATCATCCAGGCTGATTTTTTGATGGGTGATGGTACCGTTGATTCCGGAATTTTCCTCAGGTCAGAACATGATCAGATCCAGATTGGGATTTCCGGATCATTGAAAAGGGATCTTACTGCATCGCCCTACATTCCTAAAAAAGGGTATCCTGTTGAAGCCAAGGTGAAGGATATCCTGAAGCTGAAAGACTGGAACACCATGAAAGTAAAAGTGGTAGGAAGTACCTACACTGTCTGGCTCAATGGTGCCGAAGTGATGACCTATACATCAGAGAACATGCCTGCTTCCGGACCGGTGGGCTTTCAGTTGCATCCCGGCAATGAGATGTCTTGCAGTTTCAAAAACATCAGGTTGGCCGCACTCTAAAAAATACATGCATTCAGCGAATGGGAATATGCAATGCAATCGCTGGATAACTTTCTGCTGAACCGCCTTTTAAAACAGGGATGTGGGGTTTCTCCATCCTAAAGGAGACCAACATTTCCTGGGCTTTGTGTTGATTTGATCCTGCAGATACAAAAAAAGGGATGCTTGCAACAAGAGCACAAGAGCCCAGTGATAAAAACACTGGTGCAGCATTGGATAGGCCTGTGCTTGGTCCATCATTGATGCCCACGAGTGCGCCTCCTAGGTAGGCGATTCCTCCACCAATCAATAAATATTTAGCAGTCTTTCGTTGTGACTTGCTTTTGGCCATCAGATACTTGTAAAGTTGTTTGTTCTCTGCCGAAAGTTGCTGGCCATATCCATGAATATAAGATCCTAAGATGATGAGAATGACGAGGATGATTCGCATGTCGGTTTTGATTATGTACACCAATATCCTCTAAAATTTTGGCAAGATGGCCAATATCTGTTTTCGGATGACATGATTTTCGTCAGTTCTATTGTCATTTGCATTTCATACATTTCTCACTTGAGGTTTAAATTATTTCATTCCATGATAATTCAGGCGATGTATTGTTTAGTTCGTTAATTTAGGGCAGCAAAAAACAATACCATGACCAAGATGCCTGCCATTGCTTTACTCCTTTCATTCTGCTTCAGTTCGGTCTTTGCTGATGTTCAGCCCAACGGCCTGTTCAACAATCACGCTGTATTGCAGCGGGGCATCAACATACCCGTTTGGGGTACCGCTTCAGAAGGTGAAAAAATAACCGTTTCCATGAATGGACAAATGGTCAGTACCGTTGCCCAAAATGGCAAATGGGAAATTACTTTTCAGCCCATGAATGCTGGAGGCCCTTACACGATGACCATCCAGGGCAACAATACCATCACCCTGAAGGATATCATGGTTGGAGAAGTTTGGCTGGCCAGTGGACAATCCAACATGGAGCGCCAACTCGGGCCAAGGAGAGGACAGCAACTCCTCACCAATTGGTTGGAAGAGAAAAAAAATGCAGCCAACAACAATATCCGGATGATCACCATCCCCTTAAAAACAAACAGCCAACCACAGTCAGATATCAATGCCGATTGGAAGGTTTGTGATACAACTTCAGTAGTGGAGTTCTCTGCAGTCGCATATTTTTTTGCCCGCGACCTGCAGGCAAAACTGAATGTGCCCATCGGCATCATCCATTCTTCCTGGGGCGGAACTCCTGCCGAGAGATGGATCAGCAAAGATGCAATGATGGCCAATGATACACTGGTGCAGGGCCTGATGAAGGCAGACGAAAAAAGAAAGTCGGCCTACAATGGATTGTACAATGCGATGATTGCACCACTGATTCCTTATGCCATCAAGGGTGTGATATGGTACCAGGGAGAGGGCAACAGAGCTGAACCCCAACTTTATCAAACACTGTTTCCGGCCATGATCTATGATTGGAGAAGCCGCTGGAAAATCGGTGATTTCCCATTTTTGTTTGTGCAGGTAGCACCTTACAAAGACATGACCCCGGAAATCAGGGAATCACAACTCATTTCGTATCAGCGTGTACCCAATACTGCCATGGTGGTCACCACAGATTGCGGTGATTGCAAAGACATCCATCCAGTGAACAAACAGCCCGTTGGCTATAGGCTTTCATTGGGCGCAAGGGCTTTGGCCTACGGAGAAAAAGTTGAGTACATGGGCCCTGTCCAAACATCTGTAAAGCGCAGTGGCAACAAACTTGTATTGGGATTTGACCATGCTGCAAAAGGTTTGCAGAAGAACGAAGCATTGAAAGGATTCGAGATCAGCGCAGGTGGGGATGCATTTGTTGCAGCCAAGGCAAAAGTGAAAGGGAAGACGGTGGTTGTCTGGTCTGAGGAACTCAAAGAGGCGCCAGTCTCTGTTCGGTATGGCTGGAGCAATTGCATGGACGTAAACCTTTTTAACAAGGAGTCTTTGCCTGCATCTCCATTCAGGGTTAAACTGTAAATGTCAAAACGATTAAAACAACTATATGAAAAGAATCTTACTGGCCTTTCTGATTGCAGGATTTTCATTTTCTGCGATGGCACAAAATGCATACAACCTTGTTCCATTGCCCAAACAATTGACCCCTGCCGAGGGCAGTTTCACCATCAAAAAGAGCACGGGCATAGCCATTGGCGATGAGGCTTTCAGGTCTGTGGCTGACATGCTGGCTGCACAATGCCAAACCGTTTCAGGCATCGTCCTTCCTGTGAAAACAGGCAAGGCTTCATCTGGCATTGTATTTGTGATGAACAGTGCTTTAGGCGAAGAGGCCTATGCATTGAATGTAACATCCAAAAAAATTGAAGTGCAGGCCAAAACCGGCAAGGGTGCTTTCTATGCCTTGCAGACCCTCATGCAGCTCATGCCTGCGCAGATCCATGGAAAGGATTTGTCTGCAACTGCATTGATCATACCCAACTGTAGCATCCAGGATGAGCCCCGCTTCAGCTACCGTGGTTTAATGCTGGACGTAGGCCGTCATTATTATCCCGTTGATCATATCAAAAGGTTCATTGACCTGATGGCGATGTACAAAATGAATATTTTCCATTGGCACCTGACAGAAGACCAGGGCTGGAGAATCGAGATCAAAAAATATCCATTGCTTACCAAAATTTCTTCCATCAGAAAAGAGTCCACCGTTGGGCGTTATAGTGATAAAAAGTTTGATGGCAAACCATACGGAGGTTTTTACACACAGGAGGAAGTGAAAGATATCGTTGCCTATGCGGGCAAAAAGTTCATCACGGTCATCCCCGAGATTGAAATGCCAGGGCACTCTCAAGCCGTGCTGGCCGCTTATCCGCAATTGGGTGCCAATGCAGACAGGATCTACCAGGTAGGAACCAAGTGGGGCGTGTCAGAAGATGTATTGTTTCCGCGCGAAGAGACTTTTACCTTTTTGGAAAATGTGTTGACTGAAGTGATGGCTTTGTTCCCTGGTCCGTATATCCATATTGGTGGTGATGAGTGCCCAAAAGCACAATGGAAAGAAAGCCGTTTCTGTCAGGACCTGATCAAGAAAGAAGGACTCAAAGACGAACATGAGTTACAGAGTTATTTCATCCGCAGGATTGATAAATTCATCACATCCAAAGGAAGAAAATTGTTGGGCTGGGATGAAATCTTGGAAGGTGGATTGTCGCCCAATGCTACCGTGATGTCCTGGAGAGGAACAGCCGGTGGTGTTGAGGCAGCCAAGCAGGGACATGATGTGGTGATGTCGCCCAACAGCTTTTTGTATTTTGATTATTACCAGGCCGATCCAAAAACAGAGCCCATTGCCATCGGTGGAAACCTGACCCTTGCCAAGACCTATTCATTTGAACCTTATTTGCCTGAACTGAACGCCGCGGAAGCAAAGCATGTGATTGGCATCCAGGGCAATGTTTGGACAGAGTACATCAAAGATTTGCCTTATGCAGAATACATGACTTATCCAAGGGCTTTGGCACTGGCAGAAATTGCATGGTCTCCGATGGCATCAAAAAATTATGTTGATTTTAAAAAGCGTGTAACAGGCCATTTGCCTGTGTTGGATGCTTTGAAGGTCAATTATGCCAAAGCGTTTTTAAAGCAGTAACATGAAAAAAATAATTGTTGTATTCATAGGGCTGCTATTTTCAGTTGGTGTTTTTTCGCAGGAAAAAAAGAAGCAAAAATTGGTGATGGACAATTCCAAGCCTTTGCTGAGACTGGAAGCCAGTTGCGGCACCTGCATGTTCAAGATGAAGGGTGATGGATGCAAGCTGGCCGTAAGGTTTGAAGGCAAGGATTATTTTGTCGAAGGCACTGGTATCGATGACCACGGAGACGCACATGATCAGGAAGGTTTTTGCAATGCCATCAGCAAAGCAAAAGTCCAGGGCCGTGTAAAAGGCGATGTATTCAAGGTCAGCTATTTTGAATTGTTGAAAAAAGAGACCAAGTAGTAGTCGAATTTGTTCATCATATGCTATAACGATAAAGGCAGGAATCGCTTCCTGCCTTTTTTCGATGCCAAGCGGTGATCATGCTTTTCAGGTCATGAAACCATTTGAATCTGATTCCGCAGGTAGAGCGCTAAGCGAATAAACAGTATCCTGTTTTTTCGGAGTAGGCTACGGATGTCTTTTGAACATCGGGGCTTTTCTCCTGCTTCGCCAGACTGTATGCTGCTGAACTGGTGTAAAGATAGGGTCAAGGGATAGCGCGAATGAATGACGATCGGCAGTCGTTATCCTGTTTGTGGTCAGTTTTCAGAACCATCCTGAAAAAAATTCAATGCACGCCTAAATTCAGTAAGTTTAAGCATTCAAAAAATCACACCATGTTCAATCGCATTCTTTTTTCCATCGCAATCATCACCGCATTTCATTCGCAGTTGTTTGCCCAACAAAAAATCAAGCATGTTGTCTTGATTGGCGTTGATGGCATGGGTGCCTACGCATTCAAGAAAGCCCAACTGCCTGTGATGCAATCCATGATGGCCAATGGTTCCTGGAGTCTTGAGGCCCGGTCTGTTTTGCCGAGTTCCAGCGCAGCGAACTGGGCTTCGATGAACATGGGTGCCGGGCCGGAGTTGCATGGTTTTACCACTTGGGGAAGCAAGTCGCCCGACATGCCATCAAGGGTATTGGACGAATATGGTATGTTTCCTTCCATCGCGGGATTGCTCAGGAAGAGCAGACCACAGAGTGAAATTGGTTTTATTTATGAGTGGGATGGCATTGGATATTTGTTTCCCAAAGCGGCCGTCAACAGAGACCAGAACTGTGATGGCGACATTGCATTGACCAATGCTGTGGTGGAGTATATTGAAAGCAAAAAACCTGATTTTTTGTTTGTGCATTTGCACGATGTGGACAGTGTAGGGCATACCGTTGGGCATGACACACCCGAGTACTATGCGTCTGTCGAGCGCACGGATGCACATATCGGGGAAATATTTAAAAGCATCGAGCGTGCAGGCATAGCTGATGAAACACTGGTATTGGTTACGGCCGATCACGGCGGTATCAAAAAAGGACATGGAAGTACCACCATGGTAGAAATGCAGATTCCCTGGATTGTTACTGGTCCGGGCATCCGAAAAAACCATCAGGTTCAGGAAAGCATCATGACCTTTGATACTGCAGCCACCATCGCCGCAGCCTTGAAGCTGAAGGCTCCGCAGGTATGGATTGGAAGACCCATCAAGTCGATTTTTGGGAAGTGATTGTAGGTTTTATTTTCCACCCGGCGCTGCCGCACCCTTCAGCATGGTGGAGAGTTCCTTTCGCATTTTAGCCACCCGTTCAGGATGTGCAGAAGACAGGTCCTTTGATTCACCTGGGTCATCTGCAAGATTAAAAAGAGACACCGGTTCGTATTTTTTAGGCTGTTTTTTAAGGGTTGCACCATCAGATTCGTCAGCATCGGCCACGATGAGTTTCCAATCACCCATCCGGATAGCGGCCTGTGATGGTCCGCGGGTGGAGACCGATAGAATGGCCTTGTGCGGAGATTTTCCTGATTTGGTGATCATCGGCCAAACATCTTTTCCATCAATGGGTAGTGCTTGTTTCAGTGAACCGCCTGCCAATCCAATCAGGGTCGGGTACCAATCGATGATGTGCATGGCGCCGTCAATGGTTTTTCCTGCAGGAACATGGCCGGGCCAATGCGCGAATGCTGCTGCTCGGGTTCCTCCTTCATAGATGCTTGCCTTGAAATCCCGCAATGGGGTATTCTTCCCCGGAGGAGGGCCACCATTGTCGCTGGAAAATATGATCAGCGTGTTTTCCAACATCCCAGTTTTTTGAAGGGATGCAACGATTTGAGCGACCGCTTCATCAACTGCAGCCAACATGCCAGCAAGCTTTTGCCGGTTGCCTTCCAGGTTGGGATATGGCTCTGTATACTGTTCTGGCACCTGAAAAGGGCTGTGCACACCATTGAAGGGAACATAGAGGAACAGCGGTTTTGAAGGCGCATGTTTTTCGATCACACTGCAGGCTTCCTTTGCAATGAGATGCGTTGAATAGCCTTCCTCTTTGAGTTGTGTTCCATTGCGATACCAGTCAATCTGGTTGTTTCGCACATGCGTGAAATAATCGAGGGCGCCCAAAAAATGACCATATTGATGATCAAAACCCCTTGCATTGGGCTGGTAGGATTTCTCAAATTCACCCAAGTGCCATTTCCCTGTGATGGCCGTGCTGTATCCTTCCTCCTTCAACGCATTGGCCAAAGTCCTTTCATTCAGTGGCAATCCCCACGGAGCCCCCGGCGTGATGACGTTATAGACTCCTGTACGTGTGGGGTACCTGCCTGTCATCAGTGCAGATCGTGTGGGAGAGCAGACCGATTGCACATAATGGTTTTTAAGTATGGAACCTTCCTTTGCAAGTTTGTCAATATTGGGTGTGAGAATATCCTTTCCGCCATTGAATCCACAATCTGCATAGCCAAGATCATCAATGAGCAAAAAAACAATGTTGGGCTTTTTGGTTTGGGCCTGCATGCCCACGCAAATCACCAAGGTAAAGAGAAAGAAGATGATGGGCTTTTGAAGCAGTTGTTGCCGAAAGGATTTCTTCATTATTTATATTGTTATATCAGCCTTTAATTTACAGCTTAAATGCAAGCATCACATCAATATTGAATTTGCATCAGTTCTTTTTTTTGCTGAACACCAGGCAATGTTGCCAGGGAAGGTTGCTGATGTTTTTTTCGAAAATGAATCCAGCCGCTTTGAGTTCCCTAACAGCCTGCGCTTCACTCATTTTGTGGATGGTTTTGATAGGCACCATGGCATCCTCTGACCTGAATTCCACCAGCACCAATTTCCCGCCGGGTTTCAATGCATTCAGCATGGACAGGGCCATTTCATAGGGGAATGAAAATTCATGGTATACATCCACCAACAACATCATATCAATCGCATTTTCGGGAAGGGATACGCTTTGTTCTGTACTTAAGACAGGAACGATGTTCTTGGATCCTTCCAGCTTTATTCTGTCGTTCAGGTAGGCAATCATTTCAGGCTCTACATCCACAGCATATACTTTTCCCTTGCCCACCATTTTTGACATCAAAGTGCTGTGATAGCCACTTCCCGCTCCGATGTCTGCAATGATCATCCCCGGTTTTATAGCAAGGTTTTTCAACAATTGAGAGGTGTTTTCCTCCATCTCCCTTTCCTGTCTTTCCAGCCAATCGATTCCGTAGTGGCTCATCACATGTGCAATCTGTCTGCCCATGTACCATTTTTTGATACCGTTGGGATCGCCTGCTTTTATTGTATACCGCTCTTGCGCGTTGGTGCTGAACGTGAGTAACATAGCAACGAAAAGCAATGAAACAGGGAATGATTTTTTCATGGTTGACATCTTGTTTTGCATTTCAATTCAGTTGGCGGTAGCACAAAGTATGGATCAACGGCAATTTAGCGCAATTGTGGCTTTGGGAGTGATATTGATTATATTTACTAAAGCCAAAGCTATTGAACGAATGAAACAACAGGGGATGTGTTTTTTACTGATGATTTGCTTTTTTTGTACAGCTGTCACCCAAAAGATGACTGCATCAGCCGGAATAATTTCATTTTCCATGCCTCATTTTTCTATTGCAGATACCATTCTTTATCAATATTTGCCTTTTCCAATGGGTGCAGCTGTTGGC
>Ga0222712_10000733_pt1 | contig 41736 bp, 71 predicted proteins | sample C33_657DmetaG_FD_165043 | JGI IMG/M metagenome (GOLD analysis project Ga0222712, IMG submission 165043) | Estuarine water microbial communities from San Francisco Bay, California, United States - C33_657D | ecosystem: Environmental > Aquatic > Marine > Unclassified | place: USA: California... | reverse complement strand
AGCAAGGGTGGCATCGTTCGGGACACGGTGACTCACCTGTCGATGTGTCGCGACATTCAGTTTCCCGAGATTCAGAAGAATCGCCACGTGTGGTCGTTCACGAATGGCATCTTTGCGGGTCGGGATTGGAGTCCAGAGGGCCAGACGTCGCGATTTTACCGGTACGGTTCAACTGACATTTCAAACCTTGACCCGACGGTCGTGAGTTGCAAGTTTTTCGACCAGGAGTTTCCTGAGGAGATTATGGCGATTGAGAAGTGGCAGGATATCAAGACGCCCGTGATTCAGTCGGTCATGGAGTACCAGCGTTTCTCGAAAGAGGTGATGGATTGGATGTACGTGTTCATCGGACGTCTGTGTTTCGATACGAACGACATGGATGCTTGGCAGGTGATTCCGTTTCTCAAGGGTATCGCCGGATCCGGCAAGTCGACCATCATCACCAAGGTGTGCAAGCGGTTCTACGACTCGGAGGATGTTCGGACGCTCTCAAACAACATCGAGAAGAAGTTTGGTCTCTGGTCGATTCATGACGGGTTCATGTTCATCAGCCCCGAGGTCAAGGGTGACTTGGCGCTCGAGCAGGCGGAGTTTCAATCGATGGTTTCGGGTGAGGATGTGTCCATTGCACGCAAGAATGAAAAGGCGTTGTCGATGACGTGGAACGTGCCTGGTATCCTCGGTGGTAACGAGGTGCCGAGTTACCGTGACAACTCGGGGTCGGTGCTTCGTCGTCTCGTGACGTGGAACTTTGCACGCCAGGTGTCCGAGCCAGACCCACAGTTGGATGGAAAGCTCGAGGCGGAGATTCCTGCGATCCTGTGCAAATGCGTTCGGGCCTACCTGGACTATGCAGGCAAGTATTCGAAGAAGGACATCTGGGGTGTTTTGCCAGCGTATTTCAAGACTGTACAGGCGCAGGTGGCGACGGTGACAAACCCACTGCAGCACTTTTTGGCGAGCGACAAGGTGGTGTACGGACCGGACAAGTGTATCCCACAGAAGTTGTTCGTCCAGATTTTCAACCAACATTGTCAAGAGAATGTGCTCGGACGGTGCAAGTTCAACGAAGACATTTACGCGGGTCCGTTTTCGTCTCGAGAAATTGATGTCCGGACAGGCTCAGACACATACCGGGGCAAGGCGTATGCAAACCAACGTTTCATCTACGGTATCGATACGATCGAAGACAACTACACGGGTGCTGATCTGGACGTCTGAGATCTTTCCGCCGAAGGCGGGAAGTCTGCCGAAGGCTTCGCTGAGAACTCGGGTTTCCTCGGGGACTGAGGTCTAGAGCTTAGACGACTCTTCTGAGAAATGGAAACGATGACTGCGCTGTTCAGCGCGTGGGAAACTACGATCGATGAGTACAAGGACCAGCCGAATGTCGAGATTGAGATTCGGCTGGGCAAGGTGAATCGCGGTAAGTTTGATACGAATGTCGGTCAGGCTACGTTTGAACGCGTCCTTCGTCGCCTTCGGCGGTACGAGGGATGGGAATCGACCAACGAGAGCCAGACGACAGTGTATATGGACCCGACGACTGGAAAGCGTGTCGTGATGAATGACGTCACGGACGAGATGGAGTCGTGTATGATCAAGCGTCGTTTGCACGTGAACGATCAAGTGCTCCATGGATTTCCAGTAGATGCACGGCTGGGTATTTCGTCTGAAGTGCCGTACGACCGCGAGGCTGACAATGAGGAAAACTTTACACGAACGCGAAAACGTACGCGGTACTCGTTCGTACGCAAGGGTCTTTCGATTGACATGTCGGAGGTGAGCGGCGACGCGGAGGATAAGGATTCAGAGGAGGCGACCGAGTACCAGATTGAGCTCGAGATTCTGAACCCGCCGGTGAGTGCAGCGGAGAGACATCAGGTGTTCAACATCGTGTACAAGATTTCGGACATTTGCAAGATTATGATTTGAGAAGGACACGCATCTCTGTGTAAAATGAAGCCGATGATGTCGTCACATGTTTGTCCCGCGTCGTCGTCACCTCTATTTCGTGCGCGCGCTCGTCTTGATTGAAAACTGAAAACCAGTCATCCGTAGCATCGAGTTCGATCGGCCTATGAATGACGTGACACTCGGGAATCCGAAAAATATGCAGCGACTTTGATGTCATGTTGTAAATTATCCTATCGTGTGACAACCTGAACCACAGGTCCCACGCGCGCTTTGAATCGAGACGGTTAGGGGGGAGACGAAAAAAGAGACGAGTATCTATGGTTGGGTCGGACAAGAGGACGATTTTACGTATGAGTTCTGAAGGAAGGTTTCTCCATATTAAACTATTCATCTGACGTTGTTCTTCTTGAACCGCATGGCTTTATGCACCGCAGGCTTGTAGGGCACCTTTTCACGCATGGGTGTCGTGGGCACGTACGACCCGACCAGCTTCGTAAAGTAAAAGTCCGTGTCGTTGAACAGGTAGTCAATCTCCTCGGACGCGTGTCCGCTCTGTTTCAGAGCCACAAACATCCGTTCGTTGTGTTTCAATTCACGCATCGCGTTCCGCAAGAAAAAGCTGTGCAACTCCTTCGGCAACGAATCGAGTGTTTCTCTGAGGTAGTCCATCGCACCGTCAACCAATTGGTCGTAAACCTCGGAACACCGTGTCTCCCACGCATCCTCGTTCCACTGCTCCTCCACTCGGTGAAACCCCCGAAAGTAAATTGGGCGTCGGCACATCGGACACCCCGTTCCAGTGCCTTTGAGGTACCAGCTCTTTATACACCCCGAGCAAAAAACATGGCCGCAGCACAACTTGCGGCACGGACCAGTTTCGTAGCATACCGAGCACTCCATTGTTCGTGAAAGTCTCGGTTCACGATGTGGCGGACACAGGACGCATTTTCTTGTACCATGCCATCGAACACATCGCGTTTCCGTCGGGTGCATCCACCATCGTCGACGTGTCGTCGTCCGCGAGCCGCCACTTGCCCTTGTGTTTGACGTACGCAGCGTAGTGTCCGCCGTGAAACGACCCCCAGTGTCCCACGATGACAAAGAGTTTCATACCATGGTACGTGTCTGGGACGAGTTCCGCGGGGCACTTTTGCGTGAAAATGACCGAGAGACACTCACCTGTCTCGCGAATGACTGTCTGCATAGCCGCCGCGTTGTGTTTCTTGCCAGTGTCGTCGACGTAATCACCGAGAATGTGATACTTGTCATAATTCTCGAGGTGTCCCGGCGAATCGACAAAGAGCGAACAAAAATCGCTCGTCCGCGATGACGTTCCACCGGGAAAGACAACCACCTGTTCCTCCTTGCCGTAAAAGATGGGTTTCATGAAATCGAGACTGAGTGATTTTTCGAGTGTGTCCATGAGCGCCAAAACAGCCTCATGGGCGTCGTGTTGCTGCATCGGCGTAAACTTGGATCGGAACATGTTGACGAGTTCCCGTGGATCGATTGGTGTTTTATCTCTCCGATTCCACATCTGACACACCAGTGAAGAATAGGCACGAGTCACTTCGCAAGGTCCGGTGTAGGGACCTTCGCGGAGAAACCGATTCGTGAGTGCCGGTACATGCGCCAAGCACTGTACCGCCGAATTGAAATAGCACGTGTTTCCGACGTTGAGTAATCCTCTTGACATTGTCTACTAAAGCCTCCAGACTTTTATGTAATAAAATGTACGCTGCGCGCTTGTCTCCCGTCATCATGTGCACTGCCCAGCCCTCGCGTAAAAAGGGTCAGATTCGGTATAAACTGAAAAAGGCGATCGATCACGCCAAGAGTCTGTGCCACAACTTCGAGGATACGAAGGAGTGCCACATCGCGTGGGACGAGGTGAATGATCTGACGCGTGCGCTCCACGACCAGACTCCGCCAAAGGAACCAGAGAGGTCTGAGCTTTCAAAGCGTGAGTATGACGTCTAGATGTCCTTGTATTCGGCCGGTTTGAGTTCGTGAGGAACCTCGGTCGGCTTGGTGTTCATGCCGTACATACCCTGCTGGCTGACCTCACCGGTGTGGTCATAGCCCGAGCGTCTGCCTGGGAAGTAGCGCATGGCCAGCGTCGCCAGCAAGATAAAGACGATGGCGTGCAGAATCAGGCCACCGAACTTGGCGGTACCCTCGTAGGTCGCGACCCAGCTGCCGAACACCTTACGGGTCGCCTGGTAGGTTGCAGGGTTGGCAACCAGAGCATAAAGGACGGCTGGGACAATGTAAAATTTAGCAGCGTCGGACATTTATCAATTACAAGGAATAAAATTCATCAAGCTTAATGTCTTCGCGAAGGTTGACAATCGTCCTGTCGTACGTCCGGCGATTGTTCGGGTGGGTCTTATCCGGACGCTCCTTGACCGGCATCCATCCTAGGTCCTGGTAGTCGCACTCGAGTATAGTCCCCGGGGCGTAGGGCCGTGTCCTCGTATTCAACTCCGCCTGCTTACACAGCTGACCGCGTTCCTGTATACACAGGTCTTTGCCGTTCAGGACCAAAAAGTCGATTGTAATCAAGTGTCTCGGTTTCCACTTGAAGAGCGTCTCGTGCGTCCCTATCCGAACAGGCTCCTCAACCGGTGTGAAGATGAGACCATCAGTCTTTTCACCGAGCTGAATCTTACTCACCTCGCTCAAAGGTACCATCTCCTTCACCTTGACTTGCAGCTTCGGTTGTTTCAGGATAGACTTGACAACCGCCTTGGCCTGTGTCAAACGGTCCGTGAGTGTCTGCTTGCGTATGTCCTGACCCTTGATGCGCACGGCGTCGTACACGTAAAAAACCCCATCCATCAATTCGCCGTCCAGTACAGTGTCACGTGGAACAGTCAGAGTTGTAAAAGTGACGTGGAACGCCCTGTCCACAAGGGCACAAATCTTCTTCTTGTCGACCGCCTCGAAACATACAAGCATGTGACGCACGCCATCCGTCTTTTCACACACGACGTACGGCTGAGACTTGAGTACCCTAAAATGCTTTCGCTCTATGGAAATAGGTTGAGGTCCGGGAAACCACGATGGGTCGGTGGTTTCCCACACCTGATGAATGTAATTCTTGATTTCATCTTCGTACATGTTTACTACTAGCTTCTGGTCTTTATAGGACAAGGGGCACGGAGTGCCCTTTGTTCGCCGGCTATGGAATACAAGTCGCTTCGCGACTTGGGGTTAAGGATTCATCATCACACCGGGCATTTCTAGAATGTTTCCTAGGCACTTGTGTGTAAAGTGGCGAATGACAGTCGCGGAGGGTAGAGCTACGACTCTCAGGTTGTTTGTTTTCAGTTGAGTGAACAGGCTCTCGTAGGAGTCACACGACAGGTTTTTCTGGACGCTCTTGAGCTTCTTGTCGATGGGCTTCGAATCCATGACCCATACACGTGCTGATGTTTTCTCGACATCGTACAGATCCGTACCCACCACCTTTTTCGTCACTTCGGTATCGAATGTGAGTGCACGCTGGTGGATAGGCTCAGTCGACCCCTCTACAGTCTTTTTGCGGAACATGTCCCAATCGACACCCTCGACGACCGACGGGAACACGACGACGCGAATATCCTTCTCCATCGTATTGAAAACACGGGGAATGGTATCCTGGTCCAGGTTGGTGCCGTAATCGAACCAGACGATACGCTCACCCGACTTGACCAGTTTAGGAAGCGCGTCGAGACCCTCGACGAACATGTACTCGACGGGTACCTGTCGCTGAGCACCGTGCATACCAATAGTCATGAGCGAATGAAGCGTCGTCACGGCTATTGATTTATTCCGAGTCACGCACACAACATACATGATCAAGAGTTGGTCTGAGTCTTTAAACGATCCTCCAATTTGCCGTAGAATCGTAGGTTGCCGACGTGTCCCAGTGTCGTCGTGACGTCTGCGAAAATCTGACCACCCATCTGTTGCCAACGACGACAGAATGCATAATCCTCCGACAAGTACCGGCGGTTCGCGGGGTCGATCATGCAATCGAACACGGCACAGTAGTCCTCAAAGTCGCGGTTCTGGTGGTCATTCTTGCAGTTGAGCTCCGGGTAGTGAGCGTACATACGTTCGATGACGTCACGCTTAATCATCAAAAACCCGGTGGGACCATCGAGCACCTCGACGAATCCGTTTACGATTTGGGAATTCTGGTACTTGAAGTTCATGACGAGTGCCGCCGAAGCTTTGTTCAGATCCTTACCGGCTGTGATAGCCTGAGCCGCCTGGTCCCACATAATCACCTTCTTGGGGTAAACGGCGCATGACACGTCGTGACCCGACGCCAAGAGACGCAGGACGGATTCCGCCTCGAATTGAACGTCTGCGTCTATGAACAAAAAGTGCGTCGCGTTCGACTTTTGCATGAATCGCGCGACTGAAATATTCCGAGCGCGGTGGACCAGGGATTCGTTCTCGGTCGTGTCGAGCATGAGTTGAACGCCGTACTGTGCACAGAGTCGCTGCAGTTTCAGGATGGATTCAGCGTACGCCTGCAGACACAACCCGCCGTAACACGGTGTCGACAGGAAGATGCATGGCGGCTGCGACATTATATACAATGAGAGTGTATCCTTTATGGTTTAAAGTTTCCCACCTACTCAATCACAAATGAGTCTGTCAGCCCTTTGCAAAGTCTGTCTGTATTACAATCCCGGTGACAAGACGTGTGGTCGCTCCATAGTTGCTATTGGTCACGGGAAGGTCCATCACGACTACGCCAAGGCTGTGCGCCTCGACAAGATGCGCTGCGGACCACAAGGCAGGTGGTTCGAGGAGGTCATGGGCCCGGACGGCCTGTCCAAAAAGTCGCCGGTCGACGAGCTCTTGGAGTCTTTTGATATTTAATCTACTTGAAAATACTGTTGTGCAACGCGTCACGGTACGCGATAACTAGCTCGTCGTGCTCTCCGTTCATACCCTTGAACCGAAAGCTCGAATCTAAATTTTCAAGGATCGCACGGTCCTGCTCGACGATCGCCTTTCCCATGAGCACGAAGAGCGCCGACGGGACCCCAAAGTTCTGGCTGAACCCCACAAACATCTTGGTCGTGAACTCGTCGAGGGGGCACAGGGTCACGTACGTCATGAGCACCATGTCTCCGTGGACCTCCACGTCACTCCACGTCGTGTACGGGAGGACGAACGCGTGGAAATTGTGCGTCGTCGAGAGTCCGAAAAGTTTGGTCGACAGGGCTTCGCGATTCGGCACGTAATCAAACTCGATCGTGTGACCCCGATGGACGACGTTCGTCGGTTTCTCACCAGCCGTCCCGAATCCGAGAGGATTCGCATGGACCCACGAGGCGTGACACGGGTCGATTCCATTCTCGATAATCATCTGGGCAGATTGCTTGATGGTTGTCTCGAACCACATGGTATCGAATTCAGGATCGGACACATACGGCACCTCGGGTGGGTCCGGTCCTTCGAGACCTTTCGGGCGAACCCACAAAAGACCGTTCTGATCTTTCTTGTCAAAGTCAATCTGGAGGAGCTCGGCACAATCGGTACCCCACGGTTTACAGAGCTTCTTCTCGGTGTACTTCCATCCATGGTACGGACACTCGATCGCGCCATCCTCGAGCACCTTGCCCCCTGCTAGTGACGCACCCCTGTGACGACATGCGTCTGACGTAATCTGAACCTCGTTTTTATGATTGCGCCACACGACGTAGTTACGGTTCGAGAGGGTCACCTTGCGTGGCTGTTTACCGAGCGTCGACGTGCGCGTCAGTGCGATCCAACCCTCCATACTTTATGAACGTGAGATATTTTTATGTTACATTTTATTAAACGATGAGATTGACACGATACCTTACTCGGGTAGGTAATCCTATATACTTGCACAATGGCGAGTTTTACTACAGTTTCCATGACGCAATGCCTTTTCGTCGACTTCAAAACAATGCACCGATGTACGTGCCAGCCGTGGCACCCAATAACAACGTAAATTTAAATTACCAAGGGCGTGTATCAAATTTGAAAAAAACTTACAACAAGGCTGCTCGTACAATCCAGAGGGTCGAACGCGGCCGCGCTTCCAGAAAGAGAACCGCCCTTCGTAGAACGATATTCGGTCGACTTCCAAACAACATATTCAAGTCTATATTCAGACGCTAAAAAATGTTCACATCTAGTAGATGACCGACGTGGTCCTTCCAGCGGGTACGCGCCTCTACAAGGGGTTCGGTAATCGTACGACAGGGTGTCGCTCCTTGCTCAAAGACACGCGTACGTTTTTCGTGACCCAGAGCGTCCAGTTGGCGCGGTCATACTCAAACACAAAAACGGCGTGTCCCTTTCTGGCGAAACGGTCGCTCCGTCTGTTTCTGTTGACGCACCCGAACGTCAAGCGCATTTTTCCAAAATTGTCCAGGAAGACGATCCTCGGACTTCGGTTCGCGCTCGGTACAAACGTCACGAGGGGTCAGCAGACCAAGGTGTACCAGAACATCACGGGACGCAAGGCACCGCGCAGATTCCTCATACGTCCCCAAAACCGTGGTGAACGTTTGTCACTCACCAACATCAACACCGAAGTGTTTGGACGTTTGAGCACCGAGTATCTCACGAAGAATGGCTACGACGGGTTCTACGCACCACCCAAACGTACCGGATTCCACGGTGGGCTCTTTCCGGCCGAGATTATGCTATGTAACGCCGCTCGCACACTGGTACGCCCCGGCGTCGAGCGCGCACCGGTTCTGTCCCGTGTTTCCGTCGTCAGAGAACTTCCACAGCTGTTCATCAAATACTGTCGCAGAAATCGCGCCCTCATACGCGTATACAGAAATCTGTTTGTACCGGAACTCGGTGGCGGTATGGGTGTCAAACTGTACCTCGAGGCGCGAGGCAAACCGGCACCGAAAAAGGTGACTGACACGCGCGATTTCGATTTTACATTTGCCGTTCCGAAACGTCTGGGACAGCGAGAGGCGAAGCGACGTGCGCTCCTCATGAAATCCATCATGTACCGGCACGTCACCGGATTCGTCTCGTGGCTCAACCGAACGTACACGCGCACGAACGCAAAGCTCATCGTGAGCGATTTTGTACCGGACATTAAGGTTCTTCCGGCGACGGGTAAAACAATCTACCAAGTGACTCAATTCCGTATCCAATTTCCAGCTGGTCAGCCCATGGATTTCGTGGATACGACGCTCGCTTACGTCCCCGGATCGAGTCACGACGACATTCACCCCGTGTATTCACGGATGTACGGCCTGCCCATCGAGCGTCTCAAAAAGCTGTACGACGCCGTGCTCGCCGTGCTCGCCGGATCGTTCCTGTATCCGGGTGTCAAACCACGGAACCCAATCATAGGAAAGAACCCCGAAAAGGGCCAAAAGAATGTTTCACGCCTCGGGGCGCTTCAGAACCTCGCCCCGAAAAACGTGAGCCTCGTACGAAATTTGATACGGCGTATCAAAAAACGTGATGTGAGCGGGGCAAAACGCAATGCCGCAATGTTAATTAAAAATATCAAGCGATCGTAGGGTATGAACAAGCCGTGTGTGCAGACGCGTGTTGTCATGCGACGCGTGTCTCGTCATCCGATTGTTCGCCAGACGATCCGAACCGGATCCAGAATTCAGAAGCATGCGGTACGGAGTGCAACACTCAGTCTCGTACCGGATGCTGTGAACGATATCGCATTCCATCACGCTCAGTTGAATATGACAGAGGTCCTTCACGTGTTCCAGGACACTATCGCAATTTCAACTATGAATATGGTCCTGGCGACGATGCTGACAGTTTCTAAATTTATAATCTAGAACAGTACTAATGAGCGCAAACTGTGCAGACCGTGAAGTGTACACGGTTCGTGTGGATTCCGTCGGCGTTTCATCGCCTTACTCGACGTTTCAGGTGTTTCTGGATGTACCGCTTCGTAACGTCGTCAAGGCGGAACTTCTCATGGCGAGCTTTCGTCAGCAGTACAGTAATGCCATCTGCCACGTGTACGTCGAAGAACTCATATCCAAGTTTATTACTCGCGCAGGTCCAAATTACACGGTAGGTCTCGGTGGCACGACGTCAAACGTAGGCGTCGCGACGCAAATTGCAAACAAGGGACTCGTTGACCGTGCTTTTGTAACCATTCCTACATCGAATGTTTATGGAGTGGGGTCAGCGCTTGATTACCGCATCGTATGGACGGCGGGGAATGATTTTCCAACCGACATTGAATACATCAACCCCATTCGCCAGATTAAAACGCTCACATTTACATTTTTGGACGGCGACACTGGCGTCGTACAGACTATGGATAGACCGAGCCATTTCGTATTCCGTTTCGAATGCGCTAAAGACAATGTCTGCTTGTACTAATAAAGACTATGCGCGTTGACCTTCCAGAATGGAAGTCGTCCGCCTTCAGCCCACAGCCATCCTGCCCTCACGCGGTTCAGCCCAAGCAGCCGGTTTCGACCTCTACAGCGTGGACCACTACGTTGTGTTCCCGGGTCAGCGCGTGGTTGTTTCCACCGGGATTGGACTTCAGAAGCTCCCAGACGGAACCTACGGTCGCATTGCACCTCGCTCTGGACTGGCCGTGAAGCACGGTCTGGACACGCTGGCGGGTGTCGTCGACCCCGATTACCGTGGCGAGATTAAGGTGGTGCTCATCAACACCGACATGCGTGTTCCGTTCGTCATCAAGCCTGGGTACCGCATCGCCCAGTTGATTCTGGAGAAGTATGAGATGGCTGATGTCGTCGAGGTGGCGAACCCAGTCATTGACACTGAGCGTGGCGAGGGAGGTTTCGGGTCAACGGGATATAAAGTTACAGGTGTCTAAATAAATATGCAGTCTTGGCTGTTCGTCGGACCGACCCTGCTTGCAGGCATCGGTCAGGTGACTCGCCAGTATGCCCAACGGATAAAGAGCCTTGGTCACGAAGCGGACTATGTCCCATTTGGTGACCCAGTTCCAAAGAAAAAGTACGACGTCGGGTTTGCATTCGTGCTTCCGATCGAACAGCACCTGAACATCGTCGACCAGATGTTGGCTCAGTGTGCCGAGAAAAAATACATGACGATTTGCGAAACCGAAACGGTCCATCCCGTGTACGAGATGCTCGTCCAGCGGTACAACACGCTCTGGACGCCGAGTCAATTTTGTTTGGACGTTTTCTCCAAGCAGTTTCCGAGCGGTGATTGGCGCCTCTTGCCGCTATGGACACCGACGCCGCCTCGTGCACCCGTCGAGGCACCCAAGTACACATTCTACACAATCGGCAACATGCTAGATCCACGCAAGAATATCAAGATGCTCATCGAGGCGTTTGTGCGTCTGCAGCTTCCTGATGCGCGCCTTTTGCTCAAAGCGACGTGTAAAGCGCCAGTGACGTGGAAAATTCCAAACGTCGTCGTCATCAACGGGCTTCTGAGCGACGAAGATCTCGAGGCGCAGATTCACAGACAGGGACACTGTTACGTCAACTGTTCTCATTCCGAAGGCGTTGGAATGGGAGCAGTCGAGGCGGCCCTAAGAGGTAAACCAGTCATCATCACAGACTTTGGCGGTCTCAAGGAGTATGTTCCGGACACACCTTTCGTGGTCAAATGTTCACGGACTGAAATTCAGAATGACGATTTTTTATTTCAGAAAGGGATGGTGTGGGGCCAACCATCGCTCGAGGACTTGATGTCCCACATGCGCACGTGTTACGAGAGCCGTATTTCCGAGTGGGACCACCCGGGGACGAAGAAGCTTATTTCGTCAGTTTTTAGCGAAGTGTGAGAATGTAACGCGCGATGTTGTTTGGAAACGTTTTACGAACAGCCGTGACACCCTGGAGCCCGCGTCGAATTGACGCAGCACGAGCATATCTTATGATTGTGTTGCCAGCCAGATCGCGACGCACGTTCTTTATATTGCCAGGGTACATCTTAAGTGGTATCCGTGGGCGACGCAGATATTTGTTGTTGTTCCCATTTGGAGCAGCCTGTAGAGACAGTCTGTTTCTCAGGTTATTATTGATGTTTTCGATTTGGCGAGAAATGGAATTGAGCGCATTCTTGTACTTTTTCGCCTGCGCATACCATCGACGTCCAGCTGGGGTATTGTTGTCTATAGAATTTCTGTAGAATGTGTTCAGGTGACGTTCCCATTTGGCTAGAATTTTCTCCATCGTGGCGTATTTACCCAGAAACGTTTTTACGGCAACGCGTGACATTTATTTATAAGCTATTTTTTATTTCGTCAGTTTTCGAAGAACTTCAACAGTGAGGTTTCCGTACTTTTCCTCGTACTTGCGTAGCGTCAGAGCATTCGCAGACGCACCCGGCGAGTACTGAGCATCCTGCATGGTGTTGGCGATGATTGCCGAGAGGGTCATTGCCGAATTGCGCGAGTACCCGTTTGCGTCGAGCGCTTTGATGAGCTCGTCCATTTGTTTCTTAGACCCGCTTGTATTTATTTGCGAATAGTTTTGCGTACAACCGGCCTCCTTTTGGTCCTAGACCGCCCGGAACCCACGCTTTTCTAGGAGGTCTATATAAAGCTGCACGTATAATCTGCTTGGCCCGTTTAAGTGCCCTATTGGCACGGGGTCCAGGGTCGTTATTAAACACCTTTTTGTATTCGGCTATGTAATTACTTTTGTTGAGCATTGCTCTCGGAACCTTGTATTTACGAGCAAGAGCATTGATGTACCGATTTGCATTTTCTTCTGACGGCTGCGAACGACGGCCCGGTGGAAGATTTGTAAAGTTGCTCGAGTAAAACCGAGTCAATGTGGTCATTTCCCGTGGGGTTATGCTTCGAAAAAGTCTAATTTCATTCTTGATTGCGTTTAGATTTACGGTATTGTTTTTTCTATTCAATTGGGCTTTGAAATTACCATATTTCTTCAGACTGTTGAGCTTACTGAACATTTGATTCTGCATGTTCTGAAGACGAACTGCGTTGTGACCGGGTTTACTCGCATAACTAAATGCCAAAGTCTCGAGAAATTTAATCCTACGAATCTTGTCTGCTATTTCACGAGCCAGACTGTTTAGTTTCTCTGGATCGAGAGGTTTTCGCATGGGTGGCGTAATAATTTATGTAGAGAATATTTAATCAACCTTGACCGGTGAAGACGGCTTCATGAAATCATCCGACATGAGTTCCTCGCGGTGGTGGCTGTGGGACTCGCCATCACCGTAGTGAATCATGTAGTACGACGCGGCGTACATGACAACCGACAAAAGCACGGCGTTGAATCCGAGGAACGCCTGCTGAGCCTTGAGGAACGAGACGAAATCGTCAAACGCCTTGAAGCCAGTGGGACTACTGAAGAGACGAGGAAGTGCGAAAATCAACGTGAGATTGATTACAAGTGCAACCAGTATGGGTTTCAGTTCAACCTCAGCCATCTCCTATACCATAGTGCTATGTTTTTTGCAGAAGCACCCGCCTGCCACCACCCTGAAGGTACATTGCCGCCCCTCGAGGGTCCGCGCTGTGCACGTCGGCCCCTTTGCTGCCACCGGCCCCGCCGCCTTCTTCTTCGCTGCTGCCGCCGTCGGAACTGCTACCGATGCCGGAGGTGTGTAGTCTGGGATGAAGACCGTGCGACTCCGAGCCGCCTTGAGCTCGAGGGTGTGCTGGCGGTAGCGGAGAGCGGTAGCCTCAAACTTGTTCATGATTGTTTTGGATGACTGGACCATCACATGAACAAGTCAGGCGAACTCATGACAGGTTTTTTCCAAGTCGCGAAGCACCAAAAAATCTGTCCTGTCCGAGGCAAAGGCATAAAAAAGTAGTGTACTTTATCAAACATGGCTACGCTCGTGGAACGTCTGATTAATGTCATCACGGAGGTGGACCGTGCGAATCTGTACCTCCCTCCGACGATCGCATCTCTCCTTCGTATCCACGGGTTTATACCGCACCGAACATACACGCGTCCACCCCGCCCCGTTCGCCCGCCACCGCCGGTACGCGTTCCCTGCCCTGCCATGACACGTGCCGGTACTCCTTGTAAAAACAAGTGTGCGATTGGGTGTACGACGTGTCGGATTCATGCGGAGAATCAGACCCAACGTGCCCCACGTGGAGTCCCGGCAGTACACGAGCGGTGCCCGGAAATGACAAAGAGTGGAACTCAGTGCAAGTGCTCAAAGTACAAGGACCTTGCAATGTGCTGGAGACATGCGAAAAAGGCGAACCTCATTCCTCCACCCCCGGAAGTGCCGACGGAGTGTGCTGTGTGCTACTGCGAAATGACACGGGAAACAACCACAAAAACAGCGTGCGGACACCACTTTCACATCGATTGCTTTGAGACGTGGCGTCAGAGTCGTACGGCGTCGTTCCAGTCGGTGACATGTCCTATGTGCCGACACGCAAACCCGAGGCCCAAGCCGCTTGTCAGGCGTGCCTTGGGTACTGTACATCAAAGTTCACAAGCAAACGTGCTTGTTCTGTGAGACCCTTGCCGGGTATGACGTAATCCTTTCGAGGATCAAGAATACCAAATTCTTTGAGTGTGTTGAACTGAACAGGTCCACCAAAGTGAGGTACGATCACGTCGAGCCCTTCGACGGATTCCTTGAACGAGACGGTCATGACGTACCGCAAGTCTTCGCCACGGCGTTCAAATTTGGGGTGGGGCTTTACGTTGAATGTAATGATGAGATCACCAGTTATTTCCCTGCTTGAGCGCGGTTGTTCCCCGAGTCCACGGAGTCTGTGTTGCGTCCCTGAATGTATCCCCTTGTCGACGTGTATATTCACCACGACCGTCTCTACGTGCGACTTTTTGTTGTTGCACCCCGGACACCCCTTTCGTACGACACCACACGTCTTGCATTGATCGCACGGTCGAGCGAACATCTGACCCATCATACCCATCATTTCCTGAACCATCATTCCTTTGCCATGGCACCTTGGACATGTCATGGCACACGACTGACAATGTTTCGTCAAGGGCACCTTGATTGTCTTGTCCGTGCCCGTATACACTTGTTCGAGCGTCAGGTCTATCGTGTGGTGTCGCTCACGGCTGTGCTGAGGCGGAGCACCCATCCCACTGAACATGTGTTGAAAAATCTCTGAAATGTCCGGACCCTGTGGCATTTGCTGTTGCTGAGGCTCATCGGTTCCAAACTGATCGTAGCGTGCACGTCGGTCCGGATCGGTCAGAACCTCGTACGCCTGACCAATCTCCTTAAACTTTTCAGCGTCGCCTCCTCTGTCAGGGTGGTGCTTCAGTGCGAGCTTTCTGTACGCCTTTTTGATTTCATCAATAGAGGCGCCCTGTTCAATGCCGAGCGTCTCGTAATGTCCCATACTGATACGTAGCGAGGTAAACTTTATTAGGCAGCGGCGCGCAGCGCACAGGTACTACGTACCTGGGCTTAAAACCTCAGTGCTCCGTGATTCCAAGACGAAATGAACGAGGTTGACGAAACTATTCTGACTATTTTTGAGAAGCGAATTTACGCCCGACTCATAGCATACCTCCTGGAACATACGGATCGTGTGTACTGGGAACAGAATAACCGATTTCGGCACAGGAACGCCCGTGAAGTGAATCGAGTGCTCAAAGAAGTGTTTGATTCGATGCACGCGATTTACCCATCACTCAAGAGTGTATTCGACGAAAACCTCACGCTCGTACAGCAGTGTACGTGGGTCGGAATGAACGTGCCGTGGCCCGTCGATCCAGACGACCATATTCGACGGGTCGTCGATAACATCATGCAGGTGTTCAACGACACTGTGTATGCAAATCTCCGTTGTGAAATTATAAACCTAGATTATGAAGCCCATTCCAAACTGTGAAAAGTGTGCATTTTACAAACCAGGCCCGTACAAGCGTACGGGGATGTGTACGCGGTACGTGGCGTATCGAGGACGTGGTAAGATGGTTTATGAATTTGCAGACACGGTCCGGCTCGACAAGTCCAAGTGTGGCCCAGACGGGAAGATGTTCCTCTCGGATCCCAGGGAGCTCAAAAACAGCATCCTCTGGTCACTCATCAACGATGATGAGTGACTACACAAACTTGACACGAGAGACGTTTTTCCGAGTCACATTCGCGCGGGTCAATGGATGTTTTTTATGTGAAATATTAGCATTGCTGTTAGCATTCATGTGCTTCCAGTTGTGACCAAACCAGCTATTAAATGAACCAGTTCGAAAGTACGTATTTTTACCATTTTGGCGGATTCTCGTCGCGACGTCACCCTTTTTAAACGTATGGTGGCTGATAGGATCGATTGGTTTATTGGCTGGTAGTTTCACCAATTTCGTATTGATAAAGAGACTGTGAAGTCCGGTATTGTTGTGCATACCAGCACTAGTCCGACGAATAAATGCCAGAAAAGCTGGATCCAAACGAGAGACGTGCACGGGTCCATGTCTCTGTACTTGTGCTTGTGCGCGTACACGGTTCATCATTTGCCGGAATTCAGCAATCGCGTTCTGGGGAGGAGGCATTTAATCATTGCAAATAAAATATTTCATTTGATCATATGGGTCACAAGATAAAGGGTCAGTGGCCGCACCAGTACCGCCCGAGCGCCACGCGACGTGCGTCAGGCCTCGAGCCCATTAAAGAGTCCATTGTAAACGCACGGAAACTCTGGAGAAAAGCTATCCGACGCGTAAAAGCCAATTTACAAATTAACCGCAATCTTCTCACAAAGGGAACCGTGATCCGCGGTCGTTTCACGGTGAAAAATCGTACAAACGCAAAATCTCCTTGATAATCTCGTGACGTTTGATATCATCTTCAGAAAACTCGACGTGCTCGACGCCGAAGATGGGGTAGTCCTTGAGGCGTTTCATCAAGTCTAGGAGTCCGTTGTTTTCAAACCCGCGATCGTGCTGACCCGTGTCACCCGTGATCACGAGCTTGGAATCCTTCCCGAGGCGAGTCATGACCATACGCATCTGGTTCGGTGTCGAATTCTGCATCTCGTCTGCGATGATCCATGAGTTGTCGAACGTTCGACCGCGCATGTACGCCAGAGGGCACGTCTCAAATTTCGTCTTTGGAAACAGCGAATCCTTCATGGGGCGGACCCACGGATCCATCTTCTTGTCCAGAGTCCCCGGAAGGAAACCGTGTTGCTCGTCGACCGAAATGGCGGGACGGGTCAGAATGATGTTCTTGGCGTGGCGAGACGCCGCTTGGCACGCCATCATCGTCTTTCCGGTACCGGCTGGGCCAGTCGCAACGACGATGGGGACGCGGGGGTTTTCGAGCAGAACTTGGTACAGACGGTGCGCCATACTTTCTATGAGTTTCAGTTCTCTAACCAGACAATGTCACGTGGAAGGTTCATCTTCCAGCAATAGTAGAAGCAGTCAAAGTTGCACTTGCTCTTGTAGTCTTCGGGTACTTCACCGTCGACGAGTTTCACAAATTGGATCCGTCGACGTGGGATGATAATCTGAAGCTGAGGGTCGATGGTCGAAAACAACTTTCGAACGTATTGCGTAAACAGTTTCGGGGCTGGCATGATGATGATGAACGGCTTGCCGAGTTCGACGAGTCGATCGAGCACTTTGGGAATCATAGTGAACGGTGGATTCGAGACGATAATGTCGCCTCGGTTATTCTCGAAAAAATCCTCATCCTGGTGGATGACTTCAAACCCAATTTCGCGTAGAATCTCACCTGAACGACCGTCGCCGTAGAACGGTTCCCACACAACCTTGTTTTCTGGAATGAATTGTTTGATAGCCTCCCACGCCGACTTGGGCGTCATGTAATCATCATGCTTCTCAAACGTCTTGGTTTGAAACCCTGCCATTTATTTGCATATGCTTCGGAGTTTTAGGTTCGATTCACAACCTGCCATTCTGCACTCTCGCCGTTGAGCGTCGTCAGGATAATGTGACCAGCCTCTTCTGGATCGAAATGGTCGGCACAACAGAAAATGTCGAGGTACACCGTGTTGTTTTCCGGGTACGTGTGGACCGAAAAATGAGACTCGGACAGTACGAGGACGCCGGTGACACCGAACGGCTCAAACTGGTGGAATGCCCTGCTGACGACAGTCAGCCTGCACTTGTCTGCAATCTCCTCCATCAGAGGCTCAATCTCGTCAATGAACTTGAAGTGAACACCCGAGACACGTCCGATGAGGTGCTTCATTCTTATTTTAAAAATGTCAGGTTTTTTTATACCATGGACGGAAAGTCCTTCAACATGATCGATGGCGAACTTGCCATTTTTCGTAACGGCGAAGTCGAGCACGTCTTCGAACGTGATTCGCTCAGCAGGGCCGCATACAACTATATGATCCGTTGGATCCAGGACAGAAAGTCGCCTGATGATGACCCCGGGGCGGCGTGGCTCGAGGCTGAAAAGGCGTGGGACGCACTCAGTCCCGAGATGCAGGGTACAATTATCGCCATTGCCAATAAAGAGAGACAACAGGCACGTGACATTCGTGATGGGCTGCTTGCAACCCTTCACGGATACCAGGGGATCAAAAGTATCAAAGATGCTTACGCAGAATGTATTCGTACGTGCTTCAATCAATGGTGACCTCGCACTCCTCGGCCGGAACCGTCTCTTCAGGAATTTCATCGATTTCCACGTCACAGATACCCTTCTTACGCATGGCGAGTACACGATCCCAAAAATCCTTCATGACCGGGAGGTAATGTGCAAACCACTCACGGTCACGTGGAACCTCGACGACGACAAACTCCTCTGGAGGGCCCTCCTTGTACTGGACGAAATCACACACCTCGAGGTCCATAATCTCGAGGAGCAGCTGAATCTGAGGCAGGTAGTACCCCGGAACTTCGGGTTTGATCTTTCGGCTCAAAGGGCACTTAATCTCGAGAAGTCGGCCTGATTCAGTGATACCATCAGGACTTCCACCGAGAAATTTGTGTACCGGATGTTGCACGAGACCAATCTCGTGTGAAATCTGTCCGTGACGCATGTCATACAAGTCACGAACCATGGGTTCGAGGCGTGTTCCATGCGCCGTGGCTTCGTTACCGGCCCACGGGCGCGCCGCGCCGCACTTTTTAGCCAAAAGTCCTTCAGGTTTTTCGTACGGATTGAGGCCTATGGCTGTCGCCAAATCGCTCGCCGTCAGGAGATTCCCACGGAGATCGAGCCACTCCTGACTTCGTTGGTCGGCGTATGATTGTGCCAACAATTCTTGTACACGTGGGTGCATCCTATTTCTTGAATCTCTCCGTCGTCTTAAGTGCAATCTGGGCCGCAAATTGCTCCGCCTGCTTTTTTGTCGTTGCAAATCCAGAACCATACGGAATGCCATCGACGACAACTTCGATGTGAAACGTGCCGTTGTATTGACCACGAACCTGATAATCGGGCAACGGCACCTTGTTCGCTTGACACCAACGCATCAATTGGTCCTTGTAGTTGTCGTCCGTGAGATTCATATCGACGTGTTCGAACGCCGCAAACACAAACGACTTGGCGTGAATCATCCCAATGTCCAGGTAAATGGCACCGACGAGCGCCTCGAAAACATCCTCGAGGATATTCTCGTTGGTGTTCCAGCCGTTACGCATCCCCTTGTCATCCATCAGGATCCACTTGTCGAGTCCGAGTCGCTTTGAAATTTCACACAGTGTTTTACCTCTCACGAGTTTCGTACGCGCCTTGGTCAAAAATCCCTCCTGCTCCTCTGGAAACTTTTCAAAGAGAAACCGCGTAATGATGAACCCAAGAACGGAATCACCCATAAATTCCAGCGTCTCGTACGAGCCTTCAAGACCCTTGTACTTTTTGAGGGCTGATTTATGCGTGAAAGACCTGCGATACAGTTTGATATCATTGATTTTCGTTCCTACGAGGCGTTCAAGCGCCACGCGGTCGATGTTTGGGGCATCGACGAGCTCTGGCGCTTCAACGGTTTCCATTACACTACGTACACTTTTTGTTTTTAAGTCCCCGGGGCGAACCGCCCCGTGTCCGCGGAGCTTCGCGACGATCATCGCTTCGCGATGATGTTCAAGTCCTGACACCGATCTGAGGATGCCCCTGGAACGCCGGGATGTACCCTGGTCCAGTACCTAACGCATCATCCATCGGTTTCCCTGTTGGTTTTTTGACAACCTGAAACACGAAAAAGATCGCGACGAGAATCAGAAACAGAATCAATAGTTTATGCATATTACATTAGACCGTGGAAAAAAAATAGATCCAGTTGGCAAAGCCAGCTGTTTCAAGCCTTCTTCACGGTGGGACGCTTCGCCGCTGCGGGCTTTGGCGCCTCGGCAGACGCCGCGGCCGCCGCCGGAGTCGCCTTCTCCTTCACGGGCTTCTCCGCCTTGATGTAGTGCTTGTTGATGTACTTCTGGATGTTCAGGAAGGTCACCTGCACGTCGGCAGGGGGGTCCAGGATAGCCTTCAGGGAGGCATCCAGGTTGATGTTCTGGCCCTGCTTCAGGCCCTTCTCCGTCACGTACTCGTTCACCTTCTTGGTCACCTGGGAGCGGGAAATCTGCTCACCTGCAGCCAGCTTCAGAAACTTACGCAGCTCCTCGGAAATGTCCAGGGGCTTGTTGAAGCCGTTGCTGGTCGAACGAGCCTTGGCCTTCTCGCCCAGAGGGTCCTCGATCAGGCTCTTCACCTTGCGGAGGTCCTTGCGCAGGAGCTTAATCTCATCGATAACAGTCTGCAGGGTGATGGTGGTAGTGTCAGCCATTGCTACTTGTTGAGCCCTTCACGTCTTTAACTAGTTTCGCGGTCTGGGTACCGAACACGAGAAGAAGAAGGATGAGCATCGGCCATGTCAACATGGGTCCGAGGACCATGAACATTATGAGATGCCACACCATGAAACCACCGTAGACCGGTGTATCCTTTACGAATTTGTACGCTGTCAAATAGTCTGTAACAGCGAGTACGTTACTGGTACTCATCTCTACTTATTCTTGGACATTTTTTTGACAGAGAATGCGATTAACACAGCCATCATGATTGTTCCGAGAACAATCAACAGGATTATCGCCCAAATTGGAAATACGTCAGTAAACCAATTCCCCGACGCGCCGTCACCTCCTTCTTCGGCCGTCGTTCCGTCGCCGCCCGTCGGAACAGTGCAGCACCCCGGGTCACATGGAAATTGTGCATCACCCTCCTGGAAAGCACAAATCATATTCGGACCAGATTCCGTTCCGGTGGCGACGGTTACACCAGGCGTCAGCTGTGCCATCTGTTTACAATTCTTCCCCGTGTACTGTGGACCACAATACGTCGGTCCTGTCGTCACGTACGTGTTCCCTGTTCCACAGAGCCCATTGGCCTGAAGGGTGTACCCAGTCGGACACGTTTTAGAGACTACGGTTGAACTTGTCGACGTGGCACAATTGGAAGAATCCCCTGGAATGGGAAAGTATCCAGACGGACACGTCGCCGCTGGATTCATATCTACTTAGAGCTTAGGTTTGTTTTTTGAGCAGTACCATGGAGTACGGAACTCCCGTAAAGATTCCAGACGGCCGTTACTTTCTGAAGGTTTCAGCAAAGAACGACGCTCGTGTGTTCCACCAGGTGAACAACGTAGTGGTCGATACACCTCTGACCAAGGAGACGCGTCAGGTGAATCTCCGCATCCCCTCAAAAACTTTGTTTGAGAATATCGATAACGAGCTTCTGAGTCAGGCGGAGGTGAGCAAGCTCGAGTGGTTCGGCAAGGACATCTCGACCGAGACGATTCGTTCCGCTTACCAGGCGAGCCTGTCTGCCGACGGTGAGCTCTCAGCGTCCCTGGCCTCCGTCAAGGGACAGGTGGTGACGACATTCTTCGATGCTCAGAAGAATCCCATTGATGAGATTTCAGGAGCGTGTGACTTTCTGTTTGAGCTGGCTGGTCTATGGTTCCTCAAGCGCTCATTCGGTCCCATCTGGCGCGTCGTGCAGGTTCGTCAGCGCTCGGCGCCAAAGCCAAAGACGAAGGGGTACCCAGTCGAGTTCCAGTTTGCCGACGAGCCGGAGCCAGAAGGCGAGGAGGACGACCCGGCGGATTACCTGGACTGAAAAAAAAAGTCGTATACTATTATAACATGGACGGCAAAGGTCTGGCAATTTTGATTCTTCTGTTCCTGATTGCCATGATGGTATTTTATCCTCAGCGTAGCGGGTATGCCCCGACAGGCAGCGACCCAGTCGGCTCTGACGTGGTGACGAGTGCAGTCTCCGGCTCCGGCCCGATGATCATGCAGGGTGGTTCCGGTGGTTCCATCACCCAGGGTGGCCTGGGTGACACCACAGGCGGTATGTTCAACTCTATCGACGAGCCAGCCCCATTCGCCGTCGGCAGCGGTGCCGGTGTCCGCACCGTGGACATGCCCGTGTACGACAACACCAACGTGGGTCTGATTCCCAAGGAGGTGGTGACGACCGAGGATTTCGGCCAGTTTTCTCCAGACGCCATCCTGTCTGGCCAGAACTTCCTGGACCCGCGTGCCCAGATTGGTTTCCCCGAGACGATCGGCGGCAACCTGCGTAACGCCAACCGCGACTTCCGCTCCGAGCCAGCCAACCCCCGCGACGCAGTGAGCATCTTTAACCTGTCCACCATTCCCCCGGACACGATGCGCCCCAAGTTTGAGATTGAGAACAGCTACGAGAAGTAGAAATCAAGCCGATTCGGCTTGGAATCGACTCAAACGAGTCGGAGTCAAGCCGCTTAAAAAATAAACAAATTAAATAAACAAATGGACGAGTTTAAGGCTGTCATGACTGAATGGCTCTCCCTGAAGCACCAGCTTGCTGCTGCGAGGAAAGACATGGCTCTGCTGAATAAGCGTGAAAAGGAACTCCGGGCGCAGGTCCAGGAGCACATGAAGGAGATTAAGGAGACTCAGGATGTCGACACGGTCAAGGTGAATCAGGAGAAGGTGTCTTTGCGTACCAAAGAGTCCCGCGGCAGCATCACCAAGAATGTCATCCTGGCGGGTCTGCGCGCATACTTCAGCAACGACGAAACTAAAGTCGAGCAGGTCTACCAGATCATCGTAGACCACGCGCCTGTCAAGGAGCGCAATACAATCACAGTCAAGAAAAGCGCTTAAACAGGTGTCACGTAAGAAAAACAAGTAAAAATGGGTATCAACAACGAGTACCGTGACGACGCTTTCACCGGTGTTGACGACGTCGACGACACTTACGACGAACAGGAGGATCACGAGATTGTCCTCGGTCCTCAGGACTGGCACGACTGGCACTCGGAGGATGTCCTCAACATGTGGATGTCCCTTCGTCAGTACCTCGAGGACAACCATCTCAGCAGCACCCTGATGAACAAGGCGTCCTTCCACAACTTTGCCGAGTTTGTCCGACAATTTTCTCGGTAGATAGTATCTGCTCTCATGGATATCACCGGTCCCAAGATTCTGACCCCAGCCATCCTGTTCGCCCTGCTCAGCCCGGGCCTGCTCCTGCGCGTGGGCCCCAGCCCAGTGCTGGTGCACGCCCTGGTGCTGTCCCTGGTGTACTACCTGATTGCTAAGTTTGTGCTCAAGGTGTCCCTGCGCCCAGCTGACATGATCGTGCCCGCCATCCTGTTCGTGCTCCTGACCCCAGGCGTGCTGCTGACCATCCCACCGGCCGGCAAGGGTGTCTTTATGTCCGGCCAGTCTTCCCTGCTGGCTGTGGGCGTGCACACCCTGGTTTTCGCTCTGGTGTTCTCCTTCCTGCGTAAGAATTTCGCCGCCTACTATTAAATGAATGGCCAGAAGTACGTCGGACTTTTAATGAATTCCCGTACTCAGGCGCACGCCTTCCATTTGACGACCAACTCATTCGCGCAACACAAGGCGCTCCAGGCGTACTATGAAGGTATCGTCCCTCTCCTCGACAGCTACGCCGAGGCTTACATGGGTAAGTACGGTCGCTTCCGCCGCGTCATCGTCGGCCGCCGCACTATTGCACGCAACCCGAAACTGTATTTCCGTTCGCTTCTGACACAGCTTCGCCGCATGCGCCTCCCACGAGACTCGTATCTCAAGAACATCCAGGATGAAATTACGGCACTGGTACGTTCGACACTTTATATGCTGAGCCTAAAGTGAACACTCACTGACACACTAATGAAACATCTGGCGATTGGGCCAGGTGCGATGACATATTTTGCATTTCTTGGCGCGATGGGCGCCCTTCGAGATTGTCACGAACTAGACAATCTCGAAGAAATTTCAGGGGCGAGCGCCGGCGGCCTCCTCGCCTTTTTTTACGTCGTCGCTGAAGGCAACATCAAAACCATACTGGATTACTCGGTCGACATCCCGATAAAGGATATCATGAAACCCAACATTCGCCAATTTCTGAAAAACTTTGGACTCGTCAGTCAAAGAAAGATTCGAAACGTCATCGTCGACATTATCCGCGTCTTTTTCAGTAGAGAGGATCTGACGTTTCGTGAATTCAGAGACCTTCGCCCGACAATGCCCAAGGTGTACATCAGCGCCTACTGCGTCAATCTGGCACGGACCGAATACTTTTCTGTCGACTCGACGCCAAACGTATCAGTGGTGGATGCTCTCTGTATGACCATCGCCGTGCCGTTTCTATTTGCGTCTGTAGAACATCAAGGGCGTCGGTACATTGACGGCGGGACTATGGAGGAAACACCGGGTGGAATTTTCGTAGGAAAGGCTGACGTCAAAACCATGCGTTCCATATGGTCAAAGGAAAGCGTAGAGTACGATACACGCAGCCTCAAGTCGTACATCATGAGCATACTGAATACGACGATGTGCCTGAGACCTAGGTACACGTACCCTACTGTCGATGTCGACATGTCCAATTTTGAATTGTTTGATTTTGGAGTTTCTACAGAGACGAAGCTGAAGCTGTTTTCGTTTGGGTACCATTCCACGCGTACACAGGCGTCGAAATCATGTACGATTTGCCATCTAGGGGAGGATTCGCAGCCGCCAAAACCTCGCACAGATCAACCACGTCGCACGGAGCAATGTGCTGCTGAGAGTACTCCCGGTCGTCCCGAACAAACCGAACAAAATCCTCAAGACGAGACGAAAACTTTGTCGGAGTCCACCCATTCATAGTCATCCACGACTCGTACCGTGCAAAGAAATCCGGACACCGCGTCGTGAGCACGTGCTGCGTACACACCTTGGCGATCTTGTTCCACCCCGGAATCGTCGAGTGGTCCGGAAACGCCCGGAGCGGTTTCGGAAACAGACCCGTCTTGAAGTGTGCGTCTGTTACCTGCAGAATCTCAAGCTCGTTGTCCATCGAGTGTGCGAGCCAGTTGCCATCCCCTTGCTCCCACACACAGTGCATAAACTCGCATATGGCGTCGCGAAACGGCAGAACTTCAGCGGTTTGACCGTGAATGATGGTCCGACCGAGCTTTGCCTGGACGCGGTCATTCTCAGCGACGAGCGGGTCGTCGAGCGCCTCTTTGATGAAGATTGTTCGGAGCTCACCGTGCGTCACGGAGCGATTCTTGCGGTACTCTGGGTTTTGATGACGTCCGTGCGATACCCACGTCTTTTTCTCAGTGACGTTCACAGGGGCGAAGCTTATCGAGTGTATAATCTTTTGAGCCGTAGACTCGAAATCACCGACGACGTACTTCATTGAAGGACAGGGAGTCCGTTTTTTTATGTGGCTCTAATAGTAACAATGTTCACCATTCGTCGTCGGGCGTATTCGTTCCGCCGCAAGCCACGTGTGGTCCACGTCTCGGCCAGCGCGAATCACCGCGGTTACACGCGTCACATCTCAGGCGGTGTCGTCCGCGTCAGATCCACATCCATCAGAAACCGCGGTCTTCCAGGAAAAGGACCGTACACCCTCCCGCCTCTGTCTCCCGGTAAGCTGTACGGATACACTGTTTCTGCCAACACACCGAACCGTTACAAGTCTCTGACGTTTGCCATGAAGAGCAACTCACCGCTGGCTGTGTTCCGTCGCCTCCAGATTCTGGCACGTTACCTCAAGCGTACGTCGCCGACGGCGCGCAGCACCGTGCTCAGAAATGCGGCATGGGTTCGTAAGAAGTTCTAAATCCCCAAGTCGCTTCGCGACTTGTGTTGCCCCCCGTCCATTTAGCAGTTCTAAAGATTGAATCCTAATCGTAGATATGGACGTTTCTACACTTTTGACGTGTCCGTGTCGCCCTAACTTTACCTATAAAAACTTGGCGCAGCACAAAAAGTCTAAGATGCACCAGGCATGGGAAACCTCCAAGGAGGTGAAAGATGTTCGTGTTCAGTCGAAACATTTTGAGAATGAAATCGAACGTCTCAAGAACAGACTCGAGCACAAAGAAAGTGTCGAGATTGAACTCTTGAATCGGATTCGCCAACTCGAATCGGACGTTCAGTATTGGAAGCAGGCTTCTGAAGGTGTCTACGTCTGAGTTCACCGGTTCTGAATCTTCATGAAATTCGCCCTCGCCTTGGGCATCATCATCTCAGCCACCTTTCGTCCGGCGAGAAACTTTGCAAACTCGAGACGTTTCTTGTGTTGCTTCAGGTAGTAAATTATTTTTCGGAGCGTACTCCGTGGGTACGGGTAAAATGCATGCAGGCGATTGTCGGTGTTCGCCCAGTTTTGCGACCGAGCCGTTTTGAGTTTTCTCGTGAAAGAGTTGATTGAATTTTGAACGTGGTTTACACTGTTGTTTTTGGCGGCGAAATTTGCAGTCTCTTTCGCTCGCTTGTTGACGTAATGAAGCGCCAAGTACTTGGTCCGTGTTCTCTCCTCAATGTTCATTTTACGACGGGTCGCAGGAGAAGCTTTCCGAATAACTTTTTGGTACTCTCGACTCGGGGCGTACATTGTAATTATGTTTCTCGGCGTCACGTGCCTGATGGCCGTATAGTACGACATACTAGAGCGTCACATAATTTTCTCACCCCCTTAGTAACAAATGAAGCGCTCGACCGTCATTCTTATTCTGCTGTTCGTCCTCGCCATCCTCGCGTACAACCGTACCGGTGTTTGGCGCGCCCCAGGCGCGACGACCCAGTCCGAGCAGCGTCGCATCAAGGGTATCTCCATCATGACGGAGGATGGGTATTAAGAACAGACTTGGAAGTTATGTATGGAGCAAATGAAAACCAAATGGGACACAATGGTGAACGATCCGGCGTTTCGTCGAAAATTTACAGGATGCAAAGGTGACTATGACATATCAAAGTGCCGCCGAATTATTCATCCAAAAGGGACATTGTATACTCCCGTTTCGGATGAAGAAGGTCATTTTATGGCGTATGAATTCATCGGGTCAAGAACAATACGTGTGTTTGACCCTGCACACAAAATGAGCCGGTACAGTGGACATCTAAACCGTAATCTCATTTCAAAATTGTCAGGAAGACGAGTCGTCGTGTGTCGGGACCATCCTCAGAAACACGAAGAAGACACATTCTGTGCGACATGGACGCTCGCATGGCTTCGACCGGACCTACGACACCTCACTGTCTCTTCTTCCCAGCCAGAATAATCAACATCAGACCAATAACGAGCGCGATTATAGCCCCCCACACAATCTTCTGATTGTCCTTTTCGAAAGGAACGGGTGGCGGTAAACTGACAGGACGTTCGACTTGATCCGGTACGTGTACCGTATGAAGTCGTAGCGTGAATGAGTTGACATCGAGTCCGTGGAAATCCAGAGGTTTCCCGTTTCGGTCGAGCCAACTGATGGTGAGTCGGTCGAGCGAATCGAGTCGCGATGGAAAAGAAACGTAAATGGGATAGTCGTTCGCCTCTTTGAATGATTTGATTCCACCGGACGGCACATCCATCGGTATGATGGCGAACGAACGTGCTGATGTATTGCTCGTCGTCGTGTACACGCCTTGGGGGTTGAGAATCAATTTGCGTGCATCTGTCGTGAATGGTGTCCGGAACTCTTCAATGTCCAACCAGACGTAATCGTTCATCTCGAGACTCACGATGTTGCTCGACACCACGTACGCATTTGCAGTCGGGTACAACCCTTTGTACACGGCGTTTGTTGCGATGGGACTCGCCTGTGTCGTGCCAAGAGGTAAACCCAGAATGTCTGAAATTTCCTGGGTCAGGGTCGTCACTGACGTCAAGTTGCCCGTGAAGAGGAATTTGCCTTCAGCCTCCAGGTAACTCAGTGCGACGTTCGACACCTGTGACGTATTGTTGAACGTGTCGACGAGCGAACACGTCGAGTAAAAACCAGGGTTCAGTGCCACATTGGATGTGCTCACTTTGAAAACGTTCGAACTCGTCGTCAGGTTGTACATCGTGTTTGGGATTTTGGCGGAGATGAGGTCTACTTGGCTCACGTTGTGCACTGGTGATTGAAGAAACAGCGTGTAAGAGTTCCCTGAAGGATACAATTTCGTATCCCTCTGTCTGGAATCGACGTACAACGTCGTCTCCATCTACATAAAACAAAGATTAAATAGCTGTCCATTGGACAGCGCCGCGAAGCGGCCTTCCCACCCGCGGAGGCCTTCCCACCTGCGGCGGCCTTCCCACCTGCGGCGGCCTTCCCACCTGCGGCGGGAAGGACTTAAAACAAAGATTAAAAGAAATGGTAGGAATGGTGCAGTATTGGCTCGATCGCGCCCGTATCAACGAGGGACCGACTGACGTGACGGTCGTGCCCGTGAGTTTTGTCACTGCAAATGCGTACCAGCACGATCAGCTCAATCGTATCGTAGCCCCCGAGGATGAGGTTGTCGACATGGTCGAGGTGGCCAAGAACGATTGGGTCTTTGAGCTCAAGCCCGGTGACGTTTTTCCGGTACAAATCATCGCGTCGATCCAAGCGACGCTCGATGCGTCCAAGTTTGACGGTATGATGTTCCCCGTCGTGTACCGTGGAAGCCCCGTCCTCGAGAAGCGTTTCTACAAGCGTTCCGGCTCTGAGAATATCCAGCAGGCGAATATGCCAATCTTCAACCTAAACCCTCCCCCCGCAGAGTCTTCAGTATGAAGGATCACATACGGTCGGTGGCGATCCGAGTTTGGCAATCCCTCGGGCCCGGGTTTTCGGAACGCGTATACCACAACGCCATGGAGGTTGGTTTGCGAAAATTGAACATCCCGTATCAAACGGAGCGAATCGTTCCAATCATGTTTGACGACCATGCGATTGGAAACATTCGTGCTGATTTGATTGTTGATTCACGTATCATCGTCGAGTTGAAATCCGTCAAGGCGCTCAAGGATGAACACCGTATCCAGACGCGCATGTACATGAAGCTCCTGGGCTTGCCTGATGCTGTCCTGATCAATTTTCCCAATTCGGGAAGCGATCTGGAGGTTGAGGACCTCACATCTTCGAAAGGTAACGTGCTCGATTTATCGAGTACCCATTCTTCAACAGACTCTTGAATTTTCTTTCTATATTGGCTGCCGTCTTTTTTGGCGGACTCGCCTTTTTGCGCGTAACATCCTTGGGCTTGTAGCCCAAAAGCGTGACGATAAATTTCATCATTTAAAAGCACCAGACATTTTAAATCAAATGTTTACGCCAGAGATGAAGCGTGCGACGGCTGCCGTTGTCAAGGACAATGAAAGTAAGATGTCGTACAGAATCATGTCTCTCATGTACTATTTGACCATCCGGGCGTGTGAGATTATCGACTGGTGGTTCCCGACCGAGTACGAGAAACTCCAGCGTAAACGTGCCAAGGCGCGTCTGAATGACCCTCCGAACATCCCGAAGGGTGCCACTATCGAAATCGACCCAAATACGGGCGTTGCAATCAACACGTCGGTATCCACTGCCAACCCAGATCAGCAGTAATCTTCTTCCAAATAATGTCGTGTTTGTAAAGCTTCTCCTTCGACTTGAGCAACGGAAAGCACAGGAGGTATTCATCCTCGCCGAGCAACTCACAGAACTTGTAAAGGACGTAACTGTAACTCAAAAAGTTTTTACGGTTTTCGGGACAATGTTTCTCAAAAGGCTTTTGAATCTGACCAAACATGAGTCGAAGGCGGTCTTCCAAGGCTTGAGGCATGGTTGGCGGTTTCACCCCGTTGAGAATCGTTGTGATGTAGGGTGCGTGTTCATAGTATTTATTCATGTGAATCTTCTTGAGCATTTCGCGCACCTTGCGGTGCGTCAGGTCTGACTTGTCTTTGATGCGCTGCTTTTTCACTTCGAGCTGCAATTGATCAATCAGTTCTTGGGGTACGCTCGTGTACTCTTTCGCTTGGAACTGATTGACCCATTCATTGAAATGGTTCTCACGCCGGTACGAATAGACGACGTGACGTTCCATCTCCTGCTCCTCCTTGAACCCCACCTCTTGACATTGAACGTAATCCGTCATCCCGCACTTGAGACATATCATGTCGCTCGTCATGTCATCGAGCGTATGGTCTATTGAACCACACCCTTTACATTTCGGCATGTACCCCGGGTTTTTCTTTGGCATTGGTGCCAAGTGATTTCCTTCGACGGTGGTCATGTACTTTTCGTAAACATCCTTCTTCTTTCCACCGGCGGATTCAAATTCCATCAATAAAGGAATACATTCCGCCATGTAGTCGTACATTTCCTGTTGCGCAACCAAATCCCCTTTAGATATTCTTTTTTGAAATTCTGCCAGGCGTTCTTGGTAGCGTCCTTCCATTCTTTTTATTATATCTGATTCTTTTAGTTAATGTGGGCACTAAATCTCATCGAACAATGTAGACCAAGGAACTTTCAGGTTCATCAAATGTTCAGACACGACGGAGACGAGTTGATACCGGTTGACGAATTCAGGTCAGACGAACAGGGACACGTCGATTATTACTTTGGGGGTCAGCTGTACACGCACCTCGGACAATGGCCCATCAGGAACATCATCCCTCGTTTTTCAATTCCGGTACACAGTGCCATTTTCGTCAACGACGAAGACAGGAAACCGATAATCTGTACTGAAATCGTCAGGAGACACGCAGGCCCGACACAGTCGCCGGTATCATTCGACATTTATGCCCCTCGGCCCCACTTTACAGTTTCATTCTCAGGAGGGTTGAGAATCTCCTTGGGAATCAAATGGATCCTCGTCAAAAAGGTGTCCGGTACAGTTCGTATTCAGAACGTCCTCGGTCAAATGACACGCCTGGATGTTTGACAGACAACGGGCTTGCCCGTTGGATGAATTCGCACCGGACAATTTTGTACCAAGAGTATTTAACCATCCACCTTCGGTGCCAAGTAAAACTTGAGTTCACCGAGGTTTGCAACCGTGTACCGGAACACGATGGGCATGTTGTCTTCGTCCTCGTGCTGCATCAGCTGGACGCTCGAGCACAGACTCGTCGCCCGGGTGAACATGTTGATGTACTTGAGCGAAAACACATTCCCGAGCGGCTTGTCCTTCCCGGGCTCGACACACTCGAGGACAGTCTTTTGGTTCGCAAACCCACCCTCACACTCGAGCTCGAGTGTATTCTTCTTACGCGTGATTCGAATATCCTGAGCCAGGTTGTTCATGTCGCGGGTCACGCGTTGGAAATCGACGCTCGGGATGGTTGTCAGGACATTCATCTCAATCTCGGGCACGGACAACATGTCGTCGTTGATGTCCAGAAGCTTAAACTCGAACGACGTCGACGACTTTTTCGCTGCATTCTCAATGTGAATGTGCAGCAGGTATGCATCGTCTATCGACATGCTCAGCGTGTCCGTGTTGGTCACCGACTTGAGCAGCTTGTACGTGTTTGAGACGTTCAAGCCAGCCGTGTGTTCACCTTCACAGTGATACTCTTCAAAGTTTTCCGCCGGCATGACCAAGTGGACGAGCGTCACGCGCGCCGTGTCGAGCGTGACAACCATGAGACCCTCTGGGCGGAACACGAGATTAACATCGTTGATGATATCCTTGAGCACCTCAAAGACGGTCCGAAAGGCACTCGCCTGAATCGTCTTGAGACGAACCATACCCACAAAACGCAGGCTCACTTTATACCCTTCTGATATGCGTCAGTCACCTTTCTGTTCACCTTTTCCTCGAGCTCGCGTGTCATCGGCGGCGCCAGGGGCATGTTGAAGTGTTCAATGTCGAAATAGTCACCAGCCTCATTTTCGTGCGTATCGTCGAGTGCAGCGCCTGAAAGAACCGTCTGATCAAATTCTTCGACGCGCTCCTCTGGTTTCATCGATTCGATCCACTTACGCACGTCATTTCCGACGAGCAGGTGACCGTCGTTCGTCACCAGGGTGGGTACGCGAGTAATCTGTCTCGACGGGACGCCCTGAGTCGACACGTTATGGAACCGAATCATATGGATGAGCGCCGGGTTCTCCCGAATCTCCTGGATCACCTGAGAGCAATATGGACACTTGTCGCTGTAGACCAGAGTGGCCATCCTACTACTGGATAACTTTTTGTACCCAGGGAGGCGACGCAGCGGACTTTCCACCACCGTGGAAAGGACTTTTTTCTCGCCTGTTAGTAATATGAAGGACGTTGTCGTATTTCTCCTTCTGGCAATTTTGGGATTTTTGCTGTGGAATCGCGGCGTCTTCATGCGCGGTGAGGCGTTCGTGAACGTCAGCGACCAGAAGGCTGTCAACCCTGCGACGATCCAGACCATCATCAACGCCATTCAGGCGAAGAACCCTGATGTGTACCCCGTCCAGACCATCTACATCAACTCGATGCAGGGTGAGCAGGGGTCATCGATGTACGACGCCCGGATCATGTTCATCAACACACGTGGCTACTTTGGCGTCCAGTACGACATCAAGGCGGACGGTGACGGCAACATCCTCGAGCTCTCCGAGCAGCCCCAGCCCGGCATCGGCGCTTCTGATGTCTTCGAGCCTTTCGGTCCCAGCGATTCGTACACCACGTTCGAGGACACGCAGGTTGTCCTGGACAAGCAGTTTGCCGACCTGAAGACCCAGGTTCCTGGCTACCAGGGTAAGCTCGACATTTGGCTGGAGCAGATGCGTCAGGCGGAGAGAAACAACTCCAACGCCGCGGCTCAGAACGGCACCGTTGTTTCTAGCCGTTAATTAGGAATGATTTCAGCGCAAAATCTCGCTGAGCGAGAGCGTAAAAGGCTCGAGGTTCGCAAGGCAACCTACCGAGCCATTCTCGAACAGCTCTGTCGCAAAATCAAATCTGCGTCAGAACTTGGCGAGCGTTCACTGTTTTTGACAATTCCACCATTCACGATAGGGTACCCGGCGTACGACATCGAAACGACGACCGTGTACATTCAGCGTCAGCTGGATCGCCTGGGGTACAAGGTGATCAAGGTGGCGCAGGGGACACTGGGCGTCAGCTGGTGTGCGAAACCAAAGGGTCCCGTCGTCATCGACCACTCTGAAGAAGAATCCACGAGGAGCATCGCACTGCCGTCGCTCGCGAATCTGCAAAAGACGGCTGCGAAATTGCGTGGAAAAAAATAAACCCGCTAACATCAATGGATTCGACGGCTATCCTCGTCGAGGCCGAACGCAAGTTTATGATCAAGCTGTGTAACGCCATGACGCCCGTCATGATCGACGCCTTTTACGAAATGTACAAAAAGGCGATCGAGGTGTCCAAGGGCCGTCAGACGCTCATCCACTACCAGACCCTGCTCCAGGAGGTGCCTCACTGGAACAACACCATCGTGAAGCAGCACGCGGACGCCATCATCAAGTCATGCTCCATGTTCCCCAACTTGCTCGCTGCCGTGTTTGTCATTTCGGTCAAGATCATGTCCGCCGTGCGTATCTCGTCCGACTCGAAGAAGATTAACATCAAGCTGCCATCCAACGACGTGTTTGTCCATTCGTGCTACATCGCCGCGGCCAAGAGCCTGTACGAGGATCCGTACGTCGTGGTTGACAAAATGTCCGACCAGGATCGTCGCATCAAGATGGGGGCTCGATTCACCGAACTGATCAAGGAGGTGATTGATGATTTTATTCCGGTACAACAAATCCTCGATACGTACATACCGAATTTTACAGGTGACCTGGACATGGGCGGTGCCAACCAGGACCCGACGGACCCCGCTGACCCGGAGATGGCCGAGGACGGCGAGGAATCGACGCCCGTCGCGACGCCGTTGCCCGAGGGCGCAGAGGCTGGAACGCCTGCAGCACCGGAGGATGCGGGGACGCCAGCACCGGAGGCGGGAACTCCGATGCCCGAAGCTGGAACACCCGAGCCGGGAACGCCAGCGGCGCCAGAGGGCCTTACGAAACAGGTTCCAGTCAAGGTTCACCATGAGACGCTGTTCGACGACGCACCGGATAAATAATTTCTATTTGATTAGTAGATGGCTGATCACTACTTCCGTGAGCCTATGAGCGCTGCTCTGATTGCAGCCGCAGCGACTATCGCTTACATTCACATTCGCGCATCTATGAACAACGAAAAAGCGCTTCCCAACTCGGCATACTTCAAGCCCGCATTCCTCGTCGGTTTGCTCGTGTACATCATCGTCCACCAGGGGAACGGACATCAAGAGACGATTTCAACCACGCCATTTAGGGCCTAAATCCAACGGGCGAAGCCCGTTGTTGCCCGACATGCGAAGTACAACAGGCTTCGCCTGTTGGTCACAGGCTTAAAGTAGTCGATACATGATTCGTCAATGGCGACCACCACCAACGCTTTCAACGACATGATGCAGCAGTTTCTTGACGAGCTTGTTCTCACGTTTCCCAATGAGAAGAAGCTGGTAAAGTACCAGAACACGTTCGTGCTTCTGCGTAAGGCGAATCCGAAAAAGCCCATGAAGGAGTTTATGGAGACTGTGGGTCCATTTGCGAATCATCTGATGCAGAAGGATGAGGAGTTTTTCCAGACGCACGCGTCAGAGGTGCCGTTTCTGAACGATCTGGACATTCCTCGTCTGTGGAACTCTGACTTGTCTGAGGCGACGAAGGGTGCCATCTGGCAGTACCTCCAGACGCTGTACATTCTGGGCACGACCATCACCGCTCTTCCAGCCGAGACGCTGAACATGATCGAGTCTGTGGCACAGAAGTGTGCCAGCCAGCTCCAGGATACGGCAACCGCCCCCGACGGTACCATCGACGAGGCGGCTCTGATGAACAGCATGAACGGTCTGATGTCCTCCCTGCTCAAGGGTGGTAAGGGTCCTTTGATTTGAAAAAATATATTAGCACACAATAGAAGATGACGATTGATCTGCGCCAACTCGTTGCAAAAGATGAACTCCTCGATTTTTGGCCGACGTCTCGTCAGACGGCCGAGGAGAGAGTGCTCGCGACGACCCGTTTCATCGTGTACGCCGTCGTGCTCACGTACCTGATTCGCCGAGACGCTCGTATCGTTGCCCTAGGTGCTCTCGTCATTGCCGCTCTTTATGTGCTGTACACCATGAACATGATCCCAGACGGGAAGCGTTCCGTATCGACGGGTCCGAAGGTGATGAGCGGTCTGCGCATGCCGACGCGCGACAACCCCATGGCCAACTACTTGCTCGGCGACGACCCGAGCTACGCGCAGCAGGCTCCGTGGTACCCCTCGATGAAGGAGGAGGTTCAGAACGAGTGGAAGGCGATCCACCCGTTCGAGCGTAAACGCGACGCCGAGCGCAACTTTTACACGACGGCTGCGTCCTCGTGGCCGAACGACCAGGCGGCATTCACTAACGCCGCATTCGGCAAGCCGTTCGCCCCCATGTGCCGCGACGATCCAGCCTCATGCAACCCCGACGGTCCGTATGCCCGCGGACCCGAGCGTGTCCAGATTCGCGGTGGCAACGGTCGTTAAAGGACAAGTCGCTTTGCGACTTGTTCGCCGGCAAGAACCTCAAGGCGGACTCGGGACTAATAAAAAATATCAACTACAATTAATATGCCGAGCAGCGTGCTTCAGCCCGGACTCCTCATGATTGAGGAGGGAATGTACTACGGTCCCAAGAACACTAATTACGAGGTCATGGTCATGACGGATGACGCTCTGCGTTCCCAGATGACCACCCGCAACAACAAGTACTACGCCGACAAGCCGTACGACTTCCCAGATCTGTACATTGTGAACCCGGTGAACAAGTTCCTATCATGGGACCCGACGAGCACGTACGCAATGTACCAGTCGGAGTCCTACGCGAAGCGTTACCCGACGGACAAGCAGTAATTTAGTCCAAGAAGCACGGTGTGCCTCTTGTCCGTCGCTTCGACTCAGCCCCGCCCGATAAAAAATAGCAACTAAATAATAGATGGACCCCTTCAGCCTTGCCGCCGTTGTCGGTCTGGTTTTTGCCGGAAAGAAACTCAGCGATGACAAGGAAGAACAGGTGCAAAAGGCAGTCATGCCTTCGATGCCAGACCAGGTTTCAAAGTTTGACCTTATTCAGTACAAGTTTGCTCAGCAGGACCCACCCCTTGATCCGTTGAACCTGGAACCGAACACAGGTCGTGGGTTTTCAGGCGGGTTCCGTCTTCCACCAAAGGAGATTGTACCGAGCTTCGCGGACGTCACACCAAACGGTGCTCGTTTCCCGTTCGGTCAGCCCGTGTACCAGACGGACGGAAGCCGTGAGCCAGTCACGAACAAGATGAACAACGTAACACCCGCGGACAAAAAATACGTCGGACGCGGTCTCGGTCTGGCGCCCGATGTACCAGCATCCGGTGGTTTCCAGCAGTTTTTCCGCATTCTGCCCAACAACATGAACGAGGAACGTCTGACGACTCTGTCCGGTACATGGGGTGGTCCAGCCAACCCCACCGTGAAGAACGGCGGGACGACGCTTGGCGCCATTTCCCACCCAGCCAAGCTGTCCAAGACGACCGCAAACTACATGCCCATGCAGACGCGCGGCCAGGGGCAGGGCGGTGCCATCACGGCACCGGAGGGTCGCCCGGATTTCCAGAAGACGCGTCGGACGACGAATCGCCAGGAGACGGGGCTTCGCAAGGATGGTCTCGAATTGGGTCCGGGACAGTACATGGTCGCGGAGGCGTACGGTTCCGCGTACGAGGATCCGATCCGTTGGTCGAAGAATCGTATCAACCCCGACCGCCCCGGAAACGGTGGACGCATGAATGTGCGCGCCGACCCCGTGGGCGCCGGTGGTGCCAATACAAACACGCGTCTCGAGGCGGGTGCGCTCCCAGTCCGTCCAGCCGATGCAAGCCGTGGGTCTCGCTACTTGCCTAACCAGTACGACCGCCTCAACGTGTTCAAGGGCCAGAAGGATTTCCGCTCAAATCCAAACAACGCGGGTCTGGGTCTGGCGTCCAAGGTGCTCAACAACAACCCTTTTGCGCACACGTTTTCAGCCAAGGCTGAAACTGGGACCCCGCTCGTTCAGCCTGTTAATTAAAACTCAAGTCGCGAAGCGACTTGTTGTCGCGAAGCGACTTGTTGTCGCGAAGCGACTTGTTGTCGCGAAGCGGGAAGGAATTTTAAATCCGCATAGACTAAAGATGCAAATCTGGAAGTGGCTTCTCATGCTCGGACTCTTGTTTCTGATTACATATGAACCATCACGGGGTGGGGGAAAGCTGATGAATTTTTTTACAGATGACTCAGTAGGAGGGAATGGATTCCCCGAAAGACCAGCCATGTCGGGAGCGGCACAAAAGTATAGCGATTCCGGTGACGACGATCAATAACAAGCAGTACATGCTGATTGTTCACGATCGCCGGTACCAGGAGTGGACGTTCGTCACAGGCGGGTGTCGACGTCGAGAGGTTATAAATCCCTTACGCTGCGCCGTTAGGGAACTCGAGGAGGAGACTCGAGGCACAATCAACCTGAAACGAGGCGCCTACTCGTATTTTCAGTTTGCAACCAAGTACAAAGGTCCAGGTGATTCCGAGGCTGACATCGAAGATGATGTCACCAGCATTTACCACGTCTACGTAATCGATTTGCCAATGACGGCTCTTGAACACACGTACATCGTTCGGCGATTCAACGAGGAGAAATCCAAGATGGAGAATCGCCAAACGTATTTTCGTAAAAACTATGACGAAAACGACAGGGTGGAATTTGACACGCTCGAAGGGATCACGGCCCGTGACAACTTATGGGACATGATACGGACGCACGTCATCACAAACCCAGATTTTCATGCAGCTCTTTCATCACCCACCCGTACAAACTTTTATTTTCGTTCTTAACATTAATGAGTTCGCCGAGATCGCGTTTTAGAGCGTCTATGAACTCTGCGATGTCGAATCTCGGGCTGTCTAATTCTCCGCCACGCAGAAGAGCGACTCCGCGTCGCTTGAATTTCGGAAATAGACGTACGAACGCAGCAAAGACTATTCAGAGATACGCCCGTGGTTTCTTGACCAGAAAAAGTCAAGCGAAGATTATACGTGTATTAAACCCAAATGGAACCACCTCAATTATAAACTTGACGCACCCTGTACGGCGAATTGCAGCTCGCACTGGAGCTCGAAACCTCAATATGAGAAGGTTGTTACAATCGTTTGCGTATTAATACCATCTGAAAAATATTGACTCACATCAGAACATGACCAAGTCAAAGCGTATGTTTGCCGAGATGCTCGTCCAGGCGCGAGGACACGGTGACGCCGACGAGATTGCAAAGACCATGTCACTCGTCGACATCATCTACGAAATGAAAAAGGAGGAGTTGAAGAAGGTGGAACCGTCGAAGGAGGCGCAGCCTCCTCCTCCTCCACCGGAACCAGTTGCCGAGGATAAGAAGGAGGAGGAAGAACCCATCGTCGTCATGAAAATCAAAGACTTTTGGAGTCGCTTGACACACGACTCGGACACGGACGAGTAAATTTTCTAGTCTATTGTAATGAAAAATTGTCTCAAATCAGGTTCAAAAAACAAGAAGTGTGTGAGATCTTCAAACAAAAAGGTGTTCAGTCTCCCTCGAAAGTTTTCAAAACTCCAGTGTCTCCTCGGTCCCATCAAAGGGTTTACGATGCGTGCGAGCTGCGCACCGTATAAAAAGAAATGACGCTGATACACTATGGAAAAATGGCTCACAGACAAAGGCCCGGGGACACACGTCCTCATGGATGGTGGAATCCTTCAAGTTCCGTACGAACAACTTGACGAATTTTACGTAGAATGTGTACACACAATACGACTTGGGAAGAAACTGTACGTGGTGGAGCAAAAGACGGATGTGTTCAAGTTTTTCGTCGATCTCGACTACAAGGGCCCTGAGGCGCTTCCGGACGACGCTGTCCTCGAACTCGCGACGCTAATGCATTCCGTGGTTCAAAAGGGTCGGTGTATCATTGCACGTGCCGAACCCAGGGTTGTGGAAACGCAGGTCAAGACGGGCGTACACATCCATTGGCCGGACGTTTTCGTCACCAAGTCTGAGGCGCTCGCTCTTCGGACTCGGATCCTGCTCGAGTTGCCGGACGATCCGGAATGGAGTCAACGTATCGACGCGAGCGTCTACGGCGGTTCGGGACTCCGAATGCTCTGGTCGCACAAACGGGACCGTGGGTCTGCAGATTCTGGACCGTACACACCGTGGCGGGACCTCGACGGGAACACTTTTGATCCGGTCCCTGATGCTAAAATCCTCAAGCTCTTTGCACTCCGGACGAACGAGGTGTCCAAAGAGTCTGTGAATGTTGAAATAACGTGCGCACCACTCGAACGGTACATACGCAAATACCTCAAGGGCCAGGAACTCGCAAACGTCCGACGTGTCATGCGAAAGGGGAACGATAGAATCATCGTTCAGACGGATTCCAAGTATTGTGAGCGGATCCAGGGTGTACACAAGTCGAACCACGTGTGGTTCGGTATCACGCGCGGGCGCATATGTCAGTTGTGTCACGACGACGAGTGCAAGGAGCAAAAGTTTGTCGGACGGGAGCATATTCTTTCTCCGAGTATAGTAGCCGAGTTACGCAGCAATGTTGCTGTGGATAATTCTACTTATGTGTCTATTTGTGATCTTGTTCCCGACTTTTGGTGGCAAGAAGAGTCGGTTCCTCAGAGAGGTGCATCCATACTCGGGCCTCGACCCTCAAACATGGGAAATGCTCCAAAGCCATCTGTCGGAGTTCGAAAACCAAAAGGCAAGCCTCGATCAAAGGGCTGGGGGACTTTACCGAGCGATTGAGGATGTTCGTAATCTCGCTCTGTTTATCCGACGAGCAGATGACCACGAACACCAGGAAAAGCTCGAATCCATCGCCGTTCAGATGGGCGTCGAAGGCGAAACGACGCTGTTTGAGCTCGCACGCAAAAACGGAATGTACTTCTTTCCAAAGTACTTAAACGATTTAGCCCCTAAGGATTCAGAGCTTGATGTCAACCGCACAGGAGCAGCCATCAACGGACACTTCCCAGACCCCAAAAGTCACGGACAGTAGCCCAGTGACTCGTACCCGTTCTGGTCGTACCGTCAAGGCGCCTGAGCGTTACACGCCTCAGGAGGTGTGCGAGGATGATTACGCCGATGACGACTATGACACCGAAGAGTCTGGGAGCGTCTCGTCTGAGGTATCCTATGACACGGAGGATATCTCAAGTGAGAGTGATGCAGACGAGGAGGGGAACCTCGCTGGTTTCATAGTCGAAGATAAAAGTAGCAGTGACTCTGAAGGTAATGGATCGGATGTTCGATCCGAGTCCGGCGAGACCGATGTTTCCAGTGACCGAGACGAACGCCGACCCCCAGCACCAGCTCGTGGACGAGGTCGAGGCCGAGGAGCACCACCCGCAGCACGACGCACGCTCGTATTATGATCCGGGTCCTCGTGTTTTCCACGCTCAGAATCAGTCGGTTGATGTGCTTGAAAAAATTTCAAAAGAGACTATAATTCTTGTATTTGCTGCGTTTTTCATTGGGCTACTGTTGGGGAAGTCGCTGACGCCGGTGATCCTGAAGCACTGATTCCGGGCTGCGTCCCCAAAAATGGAATTGTCGGAGATGTCAGTGCTGGAATGTACTGACCGGCGTCTGGCATTATCGGGCTGCCTTTGATATCGACTCCAACAACGGGTACGACGTTGGATGTCACTGTAGGTACCGGAGGAAGCATGTCGCCTTCGGTTGAAACGTTGCTTTCGAATCCAAAGGCGTACATTCTTGCCGACCCTCCATCAGACTCGTGTGGCACGAAATCACCATACATTACGTTTGATGAAGGATCGCCCTGAATGAAATTGAGGATTGGATTTCCCGCCTGAATCTGGAAATCGAGACCCGCCATGTCTTTATATACATCCGTCTGAGTGTCCACGCGAACGACGTTGCTCGTCGAATCGACATATGGAAGATTGTTCGACGTCGTCACCGTGTTGCCGACATTTTCCGTGTAAGGGGGCTGAGTATTTTCATCACGCGGAGGAGCATACCCCTCTCTGCGTGCTGAAAGGACCACTATGGTCAAAATGAGCACGACGAGTGCGACCCACAAAGACCAATGGATTTTCATTCTATTTATTGGCTATGTTTTTTTTCTTCAAGTCCGAAGAACTTGTTCGTAGCGAAGCGGTGGCGGACAAGTCGCTTCGCGACTTCTTGGACTAAATCAACCCAGCAGCCCTGCCGCGACACTGCCGGCACCGACAGGCTCTGGTGCCGTACCGGTGTCAATCTGGACAGCCGGTGCCTTGGCACGTTCCTCCTCCTGCTGAACGCGACGACGCTCAATCTCCTCGGCGATACGGTCGTCAGCAATCTTCACCAGCTCGGGCATCTCCTTGTCCGGAAACTCCTTCTTCAGGTCCTCGATGAGCTCGGCTGGGTGAGGAATGGGCGGTACATCCGGGCGAGAGTAGTACTTGGAGTTTTCATCCCCAGGTTCGATGAAGGGCGTCGCCGACCCCTCGATAGGCTTGGCGAGCATGTCACGCTTACGCTTCTCGAACATGGCCGCCGCCTGACGCTGGTTGTCGCGATACTTGGTCATAATCTCCTCCAGCTTCTCG